>JGI26382J51730_1000583_pt1 | contig 18030 bp, 15 predicted proteins | sample SaaInlV_165m_DNA_2_FD_51730 | JGI IMG/M metagenome (IMG submission 51730) | reverse complement strand
GTAGTCGATCGCTGCCTGGACGTCGCTCATGGTGTTTGGCATCTCCAGCTTGCCCATGGCTATTTCAATACCTTGGGTCATATCATCACCTTCGTAACCGAGTTCGATGCCACGCTCGACCCTGTCAAACAGCGCCGGAGCCAGGGCTACGTAACCAGCCTCTGCATAACCATCACAGACTTCCCGAATGTGGTTGTTCACCCCGAATATTTCCTGGATAACCACCACCCGGCCTTTGGGTTCACTCCCGGGGTTCGCTAAATANGCACTGAATGTAAAGCCATCAGCACCNGTGAGTTCAATTGANTCGTTCATCGATCGTTCCTCTATTCATTGACAAAAACCTGTTCAAACTGATTATCGACTTCGCCAAGCCGGTTTTCACTGGTAACCACCGCTCGGGATGGCGTCTTGTGAAGATACGTATCTATGACACGCCGAAGATCGTGCTGCCGGACATCCAGGTAACGCCCCCTGGTAGCTTCTCTGTGTTCCGCTGAGCGCCCGAATAAGCCATGATGAAAAGCCTGGCGGATCTCTCCTGCCGGAGATCCCGGCGCATCGACTGAACTGATAATTCCAAGCACTGCTTCCTCGAGCATTACATCTGTAATGTCATTATTCAGCGCCCAGTCAATCGACCGGCTAAATGCTTCAAACGTCTCCATCAGGCGAGGGTCTCTATAGGAGTAGAATCTGAATACGCCGGTGGCGGAGTCATGCCCTGCACCACCACCATAAGCACCACCTTTTTCGCGGACCTCGGAATGCAAGAAGTTATTTCGAAGCACACCGGCAAGCACTGCCAATGCTGCAGCATCTTCATTGGATTCAGGGATGGTGGGATACACTGTTGCACAATAATTAACCTGGGTCGTTACAACAAACGCCCTGTCACCGGGGTTGTCAATACTAGAGACATCAAATCGAGATTCTTCAGTCTGGACCGTTTCACCCCACAGCGCAGATATCGCTTCCGCGTAGCTCTCCAGAAACGCTGCTTCAGAGATAACCAGTAACTCCGGAGAATTACCTCTCAACTGATCGTGAAGCTGTTGCATCGACGCCGCAAGACTCTCTAGCCGCTGACCGTCGTTGATATCACGAGCCAGTTTCTTCAGTCGCATAATCGCAGGGATACCCGACAAAAAATCGCTGATGTTAGCCAGCGGACGCAATGACGCCGCGGCGGCAGACATCGCGTACTGATGGCCATTGGATGCAACGCTGTTTGACCTGCGGATACTAAGTTGTTGAACCAGCTCTTTAATCCTGCCAAGTTCGTCAAACCGTGGTTCATTTACAGTTTCTTTGACCAGACGAGCCATTTCGACGGCCTTTGGGTTAAGCGTTCTGCTGGAAAGAGTCAGGTATCCCCGGCCGTCCTCACAATCGTTCAGGTCACTTCTAAAAGATGAAAAGGCGCTTATACCCCCCGTTATACTGTGCTGTGCCTGCTGGGTTTCCAGATAGTTCCTGTCAGCGGAACCTACCTCTGTTACTAACTGGGAGTAGATAGGCAATAGCCCTAGCAGCGGTGTTGTGAGCGCTGGCAGCGGCGAGACAACCTGGTGAAAGGTAATACCATTGGTGCCTGCCCTGGCAGTCGTCAACTTAATACCGCTAGCCGCTTGCGCTTCCAGAGCCTTACTCTTCAGCGCCTTACCAGCAAGAACCGGAAAAACCTTCGACGGCGGAATGTCAGCGCGCGTTACCTGGGGAAGAAGACTCAGGTCTTCCTTCTGGCTCTGTCGCTTTTTGAGCGCCGTTGCAAGCTCAAGAACATTTGACCGCTCGGCATCAGAAAAGGATGTGCGAAGTGCTTCGAGCTTTGTTTGCTCTTCCTCTATTAAACGAGATGCCAGTTCTCTGTCGGGTTTCATCACTACCCTGACCCTGTGGGAATTGCTCAGAAGAAGCTCCCTGACCAGCCGTTTGATGAACCCTGGATCTTTGATCTCTTGACGCAGTTCCTGCAGCGCAGTATCCAGATCCAGAAGACCTATTGGGTCACCGCGATGAACCGCCGCCGACATACAGGAGAAGATTAGCTGTAATCCATAGGGCCAACCGTCGCCGCCAATCTCTCGTTGAGACAGTTCAAGTTGATGGAGTACGGCCTCCAAAAGATCCTCGGGAATACCCTGCTCTGCCACATTTTCCAAAACGCCCAGGATGAGTCGCTCTATGGCATCTGCGTGTTCCGGTTCACTACCTTCGACGCCGCACATAAAGTTCATCTCCATGTGATCCTCTTCGAATCCACACATGGGCGACGCCGCCGTCGCGAGATCTGTTTTCTCCAAAGCCTGACGAAGCGGTGAGGCACTGGTATCCAGTAAAACGTCTGACAGTAGATGGCAACGCAATAACATCTTCAGGTCAGTGTTTTTACCCAGCAACCAGGCAAGTACGATGTGAGTCTTACCATTAGTGTCATCTTCATCAACCGGATAGGTGAGCTCTTTGACCACCGGCTGCTTGTAACGAACTTCAGGAACAACCGCAATCGGCGGCGCGGCGCTCGAATCCAGACGGTCGAGGGCTAGCGACGCGATTTTTTGCTGCAAAGTGGCAGCGTCAAGGTCGCCAAATGTCATGAAAATGGCATTGGAAGGATGGTAGTGCGACTGATAGAACGCTTTGAGTTGTTCATAACTCAAGGAAGGAATCGACACCGGGTCGCCGCCACTGTTGTAGTGATAGGTCGAAGTTGGGTACAGCGCTTCCTGGATACCGTGATACAACATCGATACCGGTGAACTGGTGTCACCTTTCATTTCATTATAGACGACACCTTTATAGACCAGAGGGGAATCCGAATCCCCGGGGTCCTGAAATTCCACCCGGTGACCTTCCTGGGAAAAATCCAAAGGATCAAGACGCGAGAAAAATACCGCATCCAGATATACCTCCAACAAATTAAAGTAGTCTTTGCGGTTCTGGCTGGCAAACGGATAGGCCGTATAGTCGCTTGTTGTGAACGCATTCATAAAAGTGTTCAACGAGCGTCTTATCATCAGGAAAAACGGGTCACGAACCGGGAATTTTTCACTGCCACATAGAGCCGTATGCTCAAGAATGTGCGCAACCCCTGATGAATCATGAGGCACCGTTCGGAACGCTACCATGAAGACGTTCTCTGCATAGTCATTTGCCAGATGGTAATGCTTCGCGCCACTGGTATGAACGTATTCCTCGAAAGTCAGATTCAATGCAGGAATATGTTTTGATCGCTCAAGTTTAAATCCAGCAGCCATCGTTATCTCTCCTTCTGCTGTTCGCGCTCAAATTGATCCCAATACTCTTCAATGGTGTCTCTCATCTCGCTTCGTAGCAGCAAAATCGCAATCAGGTTCGGAATAGTCATCAACGCAATCGTAATCGCGGAAACAAGCCAGATGAGGGAAGTATCTGATATGGCCGCCAAAAAGAAACCGAGCACGTAAAGCATCCGGTATGGCAGGACTGATGCTGTGCCGAACAGGTATGTCATCGCACGATCACCATAATATGACCACGCGACTGCCGTAGTGAACGCGAAAAGCACCAGGCCAATGGCGACGATATATTTTCCATAATCGCCAAACGCGCCCCTGGTAAATGCTTCGGTAGTCAGGTTCACAGAGTGAATCAAGGACTTCCCGCGAACCGTCACGGCGTCCTGAAGTTTGCCGTCGACTACCCGGAGACTGCCTGAATAAGGCAAACCCTCGTCGAAGTACTGCACTTCTTCGGCAATAGACCGGTTATGAAGGAGCGTAAAATCCCCTTGCAATGCTATACCGTCCCTGACTTCGAGCTCACCGGTTAATGGTTCAATACTCGAATCACCAAAATTGAGGTGCGCGTATAGGTCTGCCCGGTCATCGTCACTACCTTCTGTATAGGTGCCTGAAATAAACTCCATGTCGAAGCTTTGGAAATCATTCTGCAGTTTTTCCGTCCACACGCCCGAAGACAAAATGACCAGCCCGGTTAATGTACAAATAATAATCGTGTCTATGAAGGGCTCCAGAATAGAAACCATTCCTTCCGAAACCGGCTCATTGGTCTTTGCCGCAGCATGGGCGATAGGAGCACTACCCTGCCCGGCTTCGTTCGAGAATAATCCCCGGTTAACACCCCGATTAAAAGCGTAAGCAAAGCTTGCTCCGAGGAACCCTCCGGTTGCTGCTGACCCGGTAAATGCATCCTGGAACACAGCAACGAACGACGCGCCAACCTGGGGAAGATTGACCAGAATCACGGAAAGCGCACCAACCACGTATATCACCGACATGGTGGGCACAATGCTTTCGGCCACCCGAACGATCCGCTTGATGCCACCGACAATCACAAGACCCAGGGTAATCGCTAGCACTCCTCCGGTGATCCACTCTGGTATTCCGAAAGTCGTGGCCACGCCGATTGCGATGTTATTGCTTTGCGGCAGGCTACCCGTCCCGAATGAACTTATCACCGTCGCGACCGCAAAGAACACGGCCAGCCATTTCATGTTCAACCGGCGCTCCATCACATACATTGGACCACCGATGATATGACCCTCGTCATCCACCATACGGTATTTATGGGAAAGCGTGACTTCTACAAACTTGGTGGTCATACCGAAAAATGCGGTCATCCACATCCAGAACAACGCCGCTGGCCCGCCCAGATAAATCGCAAGCGCGACCCCACCAATGTTACCGGTGCCCACCGTGCCTGAAATAGCTGTCGCCAGGGCCTGGAAATGGCTGGCATCGCCTTTAGCATCATCTTTATCGTATTTGCCACGAACTATGCGAAGCGCGTGGTTAAAGAATCGTAATTGCGGGAACTTCAGGTAAAGCGTAAAGAAGATTCCGGTCCCCAGAAGAAGAAACGGAAAATACTGCGCAGATCCCAAATAGGAATCGAACAGGTTGAGCAAAGATGTCAGGTCATCGGTCACTGATATTCCTCAGGTGTCATTGAGAGTCATGTCGAGCGGTCGACAATAACAAAATTCCATCAGTGGGTCTTGGGCAGTGTCATCCGTATTTTGAGTCCCTGCTCATCCTTACCGCCTGAATCCTCCAATACGGTTTGATCAACGCCGCCCAACACCATCAGGATCATTGCATCCAGGACATCATCCCGTGCAACCAGTTTCCTGGGGTATTTCTGTAGCGCGAGATCATAATACTCATGAACCGGCTCATAGTATGTCGCAAGAATGTTGAGGCGCTCCGCTATTCCGTCGCGTGTCTTTTTCGAATGGCGGGGGCCTTCAGCTGACAACAGGTAGAAAGCAAGTTCCGGATGAGATTCATAGACCCGGTCTTGTAATGAAGCGTCGCTACAGAGAATCTGGTCGACCTCACGGATTTTCGAGCAGATGTTCCAGGTTTGCCTGGAGAGCTTTTTTCCCAGATACCGCGAATTCGTTTTACAGGCATCTTCGTATGAGGAAGCATATACGGCCTGCCTGCAAGGAACTGGAAAAAGACTCCCAGACCTTCCCGGCAACAGCTTCCTGGCCTGCGGTTCAACATCTCGGGGGAATTTGTCAGGCAACCCCATGGGAATGTCTACCAATAGAGTCTTCTTCGGATGCGCCTTTAACAACGCCCCGAATGAACCGAATAGTTCCACAGGCTGGCCCATAGAAGCCAGCATCCAGCCCCCGGCGCAACCATCTACACCACCGCTACCTGCTACATCCACATCTACGCCACCGATACCTGCCACATCCACATCCACACCAATGGGGCTCAACTTACTCAGAAACCACCTCTCGCATCGTCACAAACTCTTCTGCGGTCGTGGGATGAATCCCGACGGTGGCATCGAATTGCTCTTTGGTTACACCCATTTTTACCGCAATCGAAATACCCTGGATGATCTCTCCGGCATCGGAGCCCACCATATGCACGCCCAACACTTTATCTGTCTGCCTGTCGACAATGATCTTCATCATAAACTTTTCATCACTACCACTGAGCGTGTGTTTCATCGGCCGAAAGACAGATCGATAAATATCAAGTTCTGGGGCGCTATCCCTGGCTTCAGCTTCGGTTAATCCAACGGTACCCACGTTAGGTTGGCAAAAAACCGCGGTCGCGACGTTATCGTAAGCCATCACCTTACGGCGACCGAGAAATTGTGTACTCGCGAAACACATCGCCTCGCCAATCGCCACGGGTGTTAACTGCAAACGGTCGGTCACGTCGCCCAGCGCAAATATGTTTGTTTCACTGGTGCGGAATTCCTCGTCGATAATAATGGCACCGTTGTCCCGCTGCGCCACAGCTACATTTTCCAGACCAATATCCGACACAGCCGGCGCCCTTCCAGTAGCATAAAGCACCAGGTCGGTTTGCATCGACTTGCCGCTCTCAAAGTTCACCGTAAAGGTACCGTCAGCATTTTTATCGATGCTTTTTACCTGGGTCTGAAATGCGAGATGAATATCTTTTTTCTTTAATTCATCTCGCACCGTCTTGCGGATATCTATATCGAAATGGCGGAGAAACAACTCTCCCCGGTAAGATAACGTCGTATCGACCCCAAGGCCCTTGAATATCCCGGCAAACTCAACAGCGATGTAGCCACCGCCCACAACCAGTGCACGGCTGGGAAGTGACTCAAGGAAGAAAGCCTCGTTAGAGGTAATGACGTGCTCTCTGCCAGGAAAATCAGGCACAGTTGGCCACCCGCCCGTTGCGATTAGTATTTTGTCAGTCGAAATGACCTTATTATTAATCTCAATATGGTGTGTATCCTTGATTCTAGCCCGGCCATCGAAATGGGTTACCCCGGCGTTATCAAGCATGCCTTTGTAGAGGCCATTGAGTCGTGATATCTCGGTATTCTTGTTTTTTAGCAGCAGCGGCCAATCGAAATCCGGCCTGGCGTTACCCCAGCCAAACCCCTCCGCATGCTGGTAATCTTCCGAATAATGTGACGCATAGACGAACAGCTTCTTTGGAACACATCCGACGTTTACGCATGTACCCCCCATATACTTTTCTTCAGCGGTAGCCACTCTCGCTCCGTAATTGGCACTCATGCGTGCGGCTCTAACACCACCGGAGCCAACTCCGATGACAAACAGATCAAAATCATACTCAGACATATTCACTTCCTGGGGGTCACCTTATAATTCTTTCAAGCCGGGCGCTGCTCAACCACCGCACTCTTAAGCCACTAGACTTTTTGTCCATGGCACTTTCAAGCCGAAAGAATGCAGCTTAACATCGCTGACCGTACCTAATGAATAACCTAAACGGCCACATGAGATTTCCACTGATAGAGTTCAACAGTAACGCGGTTGTTATCGCGGATATCGACATTAATGAGAATAACCTTAGGCTTCGATACTCAATCGCGGTCACCCGGGGTTTGGTCTGGCCGGAATTTACCGCGCTCGAGAGAAAAGATGAACTGTGGAAATCTACCTGCCTGGAACTGTTCCTCTCGTCACCAGATGATCCGTCCTACCTTGAAATTAACCTCTCACCCTCTGGTGCCTGGAATAGTTACTCGTTCTCCCGCTATCGACAGGGTATGAAAACAGAGCCTGACACTGAACTGGTCGAATTCCAGGTTGACAGCCCAGGCGTCATTACCGCTTCCTTTTTTATTGGCAGACTTTCTGATCCTGTCTTGTTTGGACCCGCCATAATCCTTGCGGACAAAGATGGCAGTCTTCGTTATTTTTCAACAAAGCACGGTGAGGCACCTGATTTTCACGATCGGGAACATCATGTGCTTGTTGCCACTGATGACCTATAGTATTGCGCTATGACATTCCTGTTCGGTATATAGTACTGCGCTATGACATTCCTGTTCGGTATATAGTACTGCGCTATGACATTCCTGTTCGGTATATAGTACTGCGCTATGACATTTCTGTTCGGTATAGATGTACTTCTTGAGGATGAAGCTAAGCTAAAACGGCTTCGTTCTGCCCGGGTTGGGCTGGTAGCCCACCCCGCATCCATTAACAGCGCAAACAAGCATAGCGTTGATGCCTTGATGGATGCGGGGTGCAATATCGCCCGCGCTTTCGGACCGCAACACGGCATGCGGGGTGACAAGCAGGACAACATGATTGAGTCTGAGGATTATCTTGACCAGATTCATCAACTACCGGTCATCAGCCTCTATGGTGAATATCGGCATCCAACAGATGAAATGCTGAACGATTTGGACATCATCCTGTTCGACCTGCAGGACATTGGCTGCCGTATCTATACGTACATCACGACGCTGTTCTATTTCACAGAAGCCTGCAGTCGCCTTGGAAAAGAGCTTTGGGTACTGGACCGGCCCAACCCGGCCGGGCGACCCATCGATGGCCTATACCTTGAACCCGGCGAACAGAGCTTCGTAGGTTGTGCGCCAATGCCGACTCGCCATGGACTTACTGTCGGCGAACTGGGTTTATGGTTTGCCACCCAACAGACCCATGAACTGGACCTGTCGATAATTAAGTTGGTGGGCCACAACCCCGGGCAGGGTCCTGGCTATGGCTGGCCCACTAACGCTCGCCCCTGGATTAACCCGAGCCCAAATGCCGCCAGCATCAATATGGCCAGAATTTTCCCAGGGACCGTGCTACTGGAGGGAACCACCCTGAGCGAAGGGCGCGGAACAACGACACCGCTTGAAGTCATTGGTGCGCCAGGCTTGCCAATTAATAATATGCTAACCGACCTGGCATCCCGGGCGCCCCTCTGGCTGGGTTCCGCCTACCTGCGCGAGTGCTTTTTTACCCCCACATTTCATAAACATGTTCACCAGGTGTGTGCGGGGCTTCAAATCCACACTGACTATCCGGCCTACGACCATAACGAATTTAAACCCTACCGATTGATCGCCGGGTTGCTGAAATCCCTGAGGCATATTGAACCCGCGTTCGATATATGGCGGTTCCACCCCTACGAGTACGAGCATAGCCGCAAGCCTATCGACGTCATCAACGGCGGTCCTGGTCTACGAACCTGGGTTGATGACCCGAATCAGGGTTTCGATGTTTTCGATGCACAACTCAGCAAGGCTGAAAACCGCTGGAAAGAAGAACGCCAACCGTTCCTCCTGTACCCCTTGTAATCCTTCCCTGGAATAACATGATAGAATCCGCAGCTTTTCGCGATAGACAAAGGCTGCCCCATGACCAACGCTTACAAGATTGCTCTACTATCAGGTGATGGCATCGGGCCAGAAATTATGGCCCAGGCAACGCGGGTGTTTGACGCGCTTCAATTAAAACGCGACGTATCATTCGAACTGATTAGCGCGCCTTTTGGCGCCCAAGCGTACTTCGAAGAAGGTAAAGCATTCCCGGACGCCACCAAGGCGGTTTGTGATGAGGCAGATGCGATCCTCAAGGGACCGGTCGGTCTGTCCTATGAGGAATCAAAGAAAATACCTGTTGAAGAGCAGCCCGAACGGGGGGCTATTCTGCCGTTACGTGCCCGCTACAACACCTTCGCTAATTTCAGACCCATATTCCTTTCTAAGGATATGGCGCACTTCTCACCGCTCAAGCCCGAGATTATTAAAGAAGGAATCGATATTCTGATGATTCGTGAGCTGGTCGGTGGTCTTTACTTCGGCAAGAAAGAACGCGGCATCAATAAGGATGGCCAGCGCTATGTTCATGAAATCCTTGAATATACCGAGGAACAGATTCGCCAGGTGCTGATAGTAGCGTTTGAGCAAGCCCGTTCACGCAAGAAAAAACTTCACAACATTCATAAAAGCAATGTTCTGATGTCCAGCGTTTTCTGGAACGAAGTTCTGGATGAGGTTCATAAGGACTACCAGGATATTGAAGTCATTCACCTGCTGGTTGATGCAGCGGCAACGGCCCTGTGCCTGAATCCTGGCCAATTTGACGTCATGGTCATGGAAAACATGTTCGGCGATATTTTGAGTGACCAGGGTGGCGGCATACTCGGCTCACTGGGCTTGATGCCTTCCGCCTGCGTCGGACCCGAAAAATCCTATTACGAGCCTTCCCATGGCTCTGCACCAGATATCGCCGGGAAGAACATCGCTAACCCCTATTCCATGATCGGCTCAGTCGCCATGATGCTGGAGATGAGCTTCGGCATGAAGGAAGAAGCTGGATTCGTTTGGGAAGCGATGCGAAGTGTATTTGAGTCCGGTTACTCGACCGCGGACCTGTCTAAATCGAGCGATAACATTCAGCTGGTGGCCACCGATGTTTTTGGCGACCTGGTGATGGCCAAGCTCGAAGAATTACTCTAGGGAACATCTGATTAACTGCATTTTTTTGTGAGGGCAAGGCGAACCCGCACGCAGAAAATCTGCGAATGGTCTTAATTTCGCGAGGTTTCGAGTACGGGTTCAACGCAGCCATCGCGGGAAAAGGCTTTAATCAGATGTTCCCTAGAGCTGGCCGATAGTGTCATAAACAGAGAACAGCATTACCATCGCAGCCAGCCACCCCCAACCGATAAACGCCCACATAATTAGTGGCTGTTCGAACAGATCTCCGAGAATGTTAACGACTGAGTCAACGATAAAGAATTTGAGAACGGCTTTAATCCAATCTAATACAAACATTTTTGTGCCTTTACTTGAGCCAACCAGGTTGGCGAAACGCGCGTAGTCTACAGCTGTGTGACTATTTTTAAAAGAAGCCGCAGGTTATTTAAAAACTGGCCTGGCCGCTTCATAGGCAATGAAACCCTCGACTTCAGCGCCGATCTCCTCAAACACACCCGTCATATTAATCTTTTCCTTAAACTGGACTCTTTTTGAGAACAGGGTCACAGGAAAAACATAGTTTTCGGTCTTTTTCCAACGTAACGCCTTGCTTGTTCCAACATCATCCTCGTAGCTCACCCAACTCAGCCCGTACTCATTAACGAGAACGTCACCAAAGACAATGCCCAGGCTCTGTAATCCCCTTACGTCGTCGCGACCAATGGCTTTGCGGTCTACGAGGTTCTGCAGGACTTTCAGATCAGATTTATCGCCTTTCAGGTTCAGAACGCCAAGCCTTCTGGCAATCAGATCCATGGTCTCTGTGCGCTGAGTATCCAGTGAATATCGCTGCCCCAGGGACAAATCTTTAACTGTCGCAGGTACCTCTTCAACATCAAATTCGTATCTTTCCAACTCTTCCGAAGTCAGTTCACGCAGACCAGGTTCTTCCGCCGCAGCGAAATCGAAGGTCAACAAGCCAGGTAAAATCAGTAACAATTTCGAGATGGTGTTCACAACTACTCTCTTTCTCTCAAGGAGTGTTGATTTTAGGCTAGAATTCGCACACTACAAGCAGGAGTCGACCCCACTGAACCAGCAGCTCATCGAAAAGGTCTATTCATCGGATAGTCAGTTCAGTCTGGCGATCACCGGTGGTGGAACTAGTGCCATTGCCAGCCTGTTTGGGGTTGCCGGGGCTTCAGCTACCTTGCTCGAAGCAACGGTACCGTATCATTCTGCCGCGCTGGGTCGTTTTGTTTCAGCGTCTAGCCCCCAGGGGTGTAACACTCACACGGCCAGGGCCATGGCCATGGCTGCGTATATGAGTGCGCGAAATATAAGGCCCGAAAATAACGTCATCGGCGTTGGTTGTACCGCGGCTATTGCAACCAATCGCGCGCGAAAAGGTACAGACAGATGCCATATAGCAGTGCAGGCTGCTGGATTTACCACTATCTATGACATTGATCTCAATCGTGAAGACGACAGGAAACACCAGGAAGCTATTTGTCGAAATGCGATCATAGCGGCAATGGCCTGTGCCGTTAATGTTTCGATTGAACCAGCCGACATAGGCATCAGGACCCGGCATATTGATGCTGAAAAACCCTGGGTGGATCTGCTTGCAGGTGACATCGATTCAACCTCAACGACCGCAAATTCCTGTGTTTTCCCTGGAGCCTTTAACCCTATTCATGACGGTCATCGGGGCATGATCAGTTCCGCCAGGGATATGCTGAGCCAGGATGTGACCCTGGAGCTATCCATCCGCAACGTAGACAAACCACCGCTGGATTTCCTGACCATGTCAGAACGATGTACCGATGAATTTGAGCTGGTCTTCAGCAACGCCCCAACCTTTGTAGAGAAATCAGCAATCTTTCCAGACAGTGCATTTGTAGTGGGCCTTGATACGATAGTCAGGATCGATGAGCCCAGGTACTACGGCTCTGAAACCGCTCGCAACAAAGCACTGGAGACTATGGCAGGACGTGGCGCCCGGTTTCTTGTGTTTGGACGACAGACTGGCGAAAGTTTTAATACATTAGCGGACGTTTCATTGTCGAAAACGCTTAAGGACATGTGCACTGCCGTGACTGAAGAGCAGTTTCGCCACGACATCAGCTCCTCCGAGATTAGATCACGATGAGGAGGCTCGACAACTACCTTGGACTGACGGTCGCCACCATGACACTGCTGGCCTCAGCAGGACTAATCAGCCTGTTCGTCATTTTCACCTTTCTGGACCAAATGAGCGACATAGAGCAGGACTACAACCTGATCGCCGTCATCAAGTATGTCTCGTACAGTATTCCAAGAATGTTTTACGAGACCGTACCGTACGCCGCACTGATAGGAAGCTTAACCGGCCTTGGCATCCTCGCCAGTAACAGTGAACTGATCATTATGAGGTCTGCGGGTATTTCGACGTGGCAAATCGCAATAGCCACGATGAAACCTGCGCTGGCATTTATCATCGCCGGTTTACTGGTCGGGGAACTGATACTCCCGGATTTTGAGCGAACCGCCCGTGCCTCTCGCGAAAAGGCGATGGAAGGCGACATTACCCCTAATGGGGGATTCTGGTATCGGGAAGGAAACCGGTATATGCACTTCAGTACGGTCGGCCATGAGGGAGAGCTTGGAAACATCAGCCAGTATTTTCTGGGTGCCGAACAACAGTTGCAAAAAACCCTGTGGGCAGAGTCTGCCTCGCATATTTCACCAACGGAAAACGACGACACCAGCTACTGGAGAATGGAGAATGTCATCGTCACAGACTTAAATGCCCCAAATACAAGGGAACACCACTCACAACTAAAATGGCATTCCGAACTGACTCCCGAATTACTGAGCACTGAAATTCTTGTTGAACCGGACAAAATGTCTATCGTCGAGCTTCGGCGAAAGATTAAGTACATGGAATCGCAGGGCCTGAATACCGACAATTTCCAACTAGGCCTGTGGACCAAAACCTTCCAACCCATTGCATCCCTGAGCCTAGTATTCGTCGCAATCTCATTCATCTTTGGCCCACTCAGGGAAACCACCATGGGGATGAGAGTTGTCAGCGGACTGGTGACCGGTATTGTTTTTAAATTCGTGCAGGACCTTCTATCCCCTGCCAGCCTCGTGTTTGGGTTTCCACCACTGATTGCAACGGCAACACCGATTCTTATTTGCCTGGTTTCAGGTTACGTCTTACTAAAGAGGGCAAACTGATGTCGGAGTTTTTTACGCAGTGGTTGCCGCACGCAGGATCTGCATTGGTGTTTGCTTCGGCTGCAACGGTTATTGTCAGGCGCTTCATTGCCAATCGAGCTACACAGAGCCTTATTTTCGGATCTGTGTTTCTTGCATGCCTGGTACCCCTGCCAGAATTCAGCCTATCTCACTACCTAAGAGTTTTGACCGGAGACCTTTCAATCACCGGGTTTATTATCCTTGGCCTGGCCGCCTGTCAATCCTTTAGGCCTGGCGAATCCGGGCCTAAACATGCCAAACTACTAGCACCGGCACTCGCAATTGTGCTGGTCTCACTGGTACTTTACCCCACGGCCCTCGGTCTCACTTATTTTGACCTGTACGCGTTCGGATACTATCCCATCATCCTCGGCCCAATTATATTCGTACTGTTTGCCAGTGCATTATGGTTTGGCTTAACGTTATCTGCGGTACTGCTCGCGACGGGTTTCCTTGCCTTCGCATTGGGTATTTTAGAATCTGACAATTTGTGGGACTACCTGCTCGACCCTGTCATTACCATATACGCTCTCTATCTGGTGATCAAAAACCGCCACCAGCTGACAAACTTCAGAGTGACACAACACCACATAGAAGTGATGTTAGCTGTGACCATTGCAACGTTCCTGCTCTTTGCGATTTACCTGGCGAAGTTCAACCATGATGCCTTCCGGCACGAATTCGTCATTGAAGATGGCTTCATTGAATGGTGCACGGTCATCGTATTGTTTTCTACCATGCTCGTATGCGGTAAGCGCTTTTTAATCTTAAGGCGTGTCCGGCCACCACTTTTCCTGACCGTGACAATGCTATTAACCCTGCTTTGTCTTTTCGGCGCGGGTGAAGAGATCTCCTGGGGACAACGCCTGTTTGGTCTGGAAACACCTGATTACCTCAAAGACAAAAATGCCCAGGGCGAACTCGGCATTCACAATCTCGTAGTAGAGATTAACGGTGAAGAGGTCAAACTGAATAAATTGATCTTCGGCACCGGTCTTGCTCTCGCGCTTCTAATCTATCTGTCTGTCGCCACACCACTGTACCGAAAGAACGACAGGGTACGATCATTTTTCAATGCGATCGCCGCCCCCATGCCGCGCAACTACCACATCGCCGGCTACCTGCTAATAGTTGCCACCGTAGAACTATTGATTGACTCATCCAAACGCGGTGAGATGACAGAGTTTGCCGGTTCAATCATGTTTGCACTGAACGTGATTTATCCTTACAACCCGGAAATTTTTGATCCGAAGAAAAGCCTCTAACAAAGCGATACCGACATTAGGTTCTATAACCCCCTCTATTGGCTTCGCAGCCAAACCCTGATTCATTGTACTGTGCGCCAGCAGGCTAATGCGATCTACGCCACGGTGACGCTTTGGCGAGTGTAGTGACATACAACGCCTCAACCTTAACTCGAGCCCATTCCGTTTTGCGCAAGAACTTTAGGGATGACTTTATTGAGGGGTCACTTTTGAAACAGTTAATGTTGATTTTTTGGGACAGGCCGTCCCAGCCGTAGTGCTCAACAAGCTTTGTCACAACTTGCTCAAGCGTTATTCCGTGCAATGGATTATTCGGTTGTTCATTCATACTTTATCCATGCACCAATAATACCTTGTCTTGCAATGTCTTCTGCTGGTTCCCACAAGATGAAAACTTACACCGCTGCCGCCAAACACATCCGCGATGGCGAGAAACTGTTCCTAGTAAGGATGCAGCACAACCGGCACATCCGATATACCACGAATGAAATTGTTCGGCAGCCGCTTAATCTCGCCAACGATTTCTACCTTTCGGAAGCGATTTTGAATTTCCTCCCAAAGTACTCTTAGTTGCATTTCGGCAAGACGATTCCCCATGCAGCGATGAACACCAAACCCGAAAGAGACATGTTGTCGGGCATTTTGCCGGTCAATGATGAGTCGGTCTGCGTCCGGGAAAACGCTTTCGTCACGATTACCGGACAAATACCACATGATGACCTTGTCGCCTTTCTTAATGTCCTTGCCATTAAGATCAAAATCTTTTAACGCCGTGCGCCTCATATGAATAACCGGGGTTTGCCAACGTATCATTTCAGACACCATGTTCGGAATCAGGGCCGCATCATCTCGCAGCTTTTGATATTCATCGGGATACTCATTGAGTGCGATCACACCGCCACTGATGCTATTTCGAGTTGTGTCGTTACCACCGACAATGAGCAAAATGATGTTGCCAAGTAGTTTCATCGGGTCAGAGATCAAATCTTTAGTCGATTCACCATGCGCGAGCATCGATATTAAGTCGAACTTGGGCTCTGCGGCAGCACGTTCTTGCCATAACTGATAAAAGGTTAGGGCGCATTCTTGAAGCCCTGCTTGCCGTTCTTCCATGTCGATCTCTATGCCCGTGACTTGTGGCACATTGGTGGTTATATCAGACCAATAGACCAACTTACGTCTGTCTTCATAAGGAAAGTCAAACAACGTGGCGAGCATCCTGGCCGTTAGCTCGACAGAGACTTTATCCACCCAGTTAAAGGTTTCTCCCACGGGTAAGTTGTCAAGGATGTCGATCACTCTTTCCCTGATCAGTGGTTCCATTGTGGCCAGGTTAGTAGGGGCGACGGAAGGCGTTACCGTCTTGCGCTGTTCGTCATGTCGCGGCGGGTCCATGGCAATAAAATTCTCGACTGCCTTGTCCTCTTCCCTTGGATCCACAATGGCGACGCCACCCGCCTCCGACGAAAATATTTCGTGGTTTGTATCCACCGCTTTAATATCCGCATGTTTGGTGACGGACCAATAGGCACCATTAACACTGTCACGACAATAATGAACGGGATCTTCCTTGCGCAGCCTGGCAAACCAGTCGTGCCAATCATCGTCACGAAACCTTCCTGGGAGACTGACGTCGATATCTTCAAGCGCTTGAGTCGCTACATCCGGCATCTGTAGGGGCGTGTTCATAGACCTTTCCTATTAGTAAACACCTGTAACCTATCTTTGGAGAGGAAAGTAGTCAAGTGTATACTTACTGCATATTCCCCATTACCGTAGCCCCCTTAACAAGGCAGAGTTAAAAAATATCTAACAATGAGCCAAGCAATGATCCAAACAATGGGCGAAACCAGGCAGATCCTCGATCCCAGGATAGCCAGAACAAGAACGGCGGTAGAACTGTCCGTGATTAAGCTGCTGTCTGAGGAGCGCCCTTTTACTACGCTGACCATCTCAGAAGTCGCGAAGGCCGCTGGAATTACGCGTAAAACACTTTATGCGCGATTCGGATCTTTGGAACAAGTGGTCAAGGGAATGGCGTCTGGCATGTTTGAGGAAATTGCCGATAACATAACCAACGACATGTTGAAGGTGCCACTCAGTGATAGTGTCCTAACGTCTGTTGCCTTTCGTGCTCATGAGCAGCACAAATCAACTCTCATGCCATTACTTAAGTACTGCCCGAGTTTTTTATTCCTTGATCCTTGCAGAGAGGTCACCGGGAAGCTCATTGACCGAATCATCAGCGTGAATCATTTTCATCCATTACCCACCTTCGAGCGTGAGTACCTGACGGCAATTCATTGCAGTACCTTGCATGCGACATTGACGGTATGGGTTGAACGAGGGTTTATCGACTCTCCAGACCAGTTGTCAGAACTGATAGTGAAATTATTTGGACCAGGCGTTGATTCATTTCTGAAAAGTTTGGAATAGGCTTTGATAGCTCGCTATTTTTAACTGCAGCTTTCCTGACGGAGCGGAAAATAGCAGCCGGCGCTCAGCAGTCACGGCCTTGAGCGCTTATATAACTGTGACAAGCACCTACTGGAAAACGGCTTTTCTGGCGGGAATATTGGCTAGCCTAAAATTCATATGAGACGTACGCCATCCCAAGACTGAATGATGGCTAATGCCCGTTGACAGCCATGGCGTTACCCTTTGCACTGACCAAGCTTTTTAGTAGTTAATCTGTATTAAGTGTAGCCCTCGTGCCTTAGCCTTCGCACTGAGCTTATTCTCATTGTGCTGGCGTAGTGCTGCATCAATCTCTGCAATATCTATATGGCCTCTCGCCAATGCGAACAATGCACCGACAATATATCGAATCATCTGCCGGAGAAAGCCACTGCCTTCTATCTCAAAATAGTGGGTGTTGTTGGTGATGTCTGAAAAGTTCGTCTGCGCGAGTTCAAGTCGCAAGATTCTGCGTACAGTCGATTTAACCTGTTTATTATTCACTGCAAAACTATAGAAGTCATATTCACCAATAAAGTGTGTGCATGCTTGGCGCATCGTCTCAAGCATTAATGTTTTGTCGCTCCGGGAGCCGTTACTCAAGTTAACGTGAGCAACTATATCGTTAAGCAGTGGCGTACTAACATCATCCAAAGAAAAGTAGTAGCGATAGACCTTGCTGACACTGTCCCGGTTAGCGCTGAATTCTGGCAAACAGTGAGCACATTCCTCAATTCGGATGTCATCTGGCAGAAGAGAATTCATGCCTAGCTGAAGTTTTCCTGCCGGGATACCCACACTTATGGAAAGCTTTGCCACCTGACCCCTGGCGTGAACGCCTGCGTCTGTGCGGCTGGCG
>JGI26382J51730_1000582_pt1 | contig 18037 bp, 11 predicted proteins | sample SaaInlV_165m_DNA_2_FD_51730 | JGI IMG/M metagenome (IMG submission 51730) | reverse complement strand
TGCCGGTTATTGTCATATTCCCCGACGTACCTCCTAAACCAATCGTTCCACCATCGGATACAGCGATCGTTGTCGAACCTGTTCCACTACTGATAGATCCAGATACCGTTACATCGTTTGCCGTTAGAGCCAGGGAATTGTTACCCGTAGATAGTGTCGTGGATGCGTCGATTGAAAAATCACCCGCACCACTCGCATCTGAATCGGCAGTAATTACTGTTGCCCCGGCAGTAGTTAGGTTTTCACTCAAAGAGATGTCACCGGTTGAAGTAAGTGTAAATGCACCCGTACCTGAGATATCCCCAGATGTTGTCGACATCGTAAGATCACCACCAGCCGTGAATGTCACCCCTGCTCCAAAATCAATCCCCGTTGCTCCGGTCAGAGTTAAGGCTCCTGCACTTGTTATAGATGTCGAATCAAGATCAAGCTTTCCTGTGTCTGTTGCTATCGTTAAACCACTTCCGAAACTTGTGCTGCTACCACCATTGGCGGTCAATGCATTAAAAGTGGAATCGTTATTAGAAAAACTGACACTCGAAGCACTTGCCGTAGTTAAGTTGACTGTAGTCGCATTGTTACTGTTTGCCGCAGATATACCATCAACCGTAATATTACCCGTCGAACTGTCACCAATATTCAAAGTGCCCGCTGTTATATTCCCTAGTTCTGTGCCGGTTATTGTCATATTCCCCGACGTACCTCCTAAACCAATCGTTCCACCATCGGATACAGCGATCGTTGTCGAACCTGTTCCACTTGAAATCGTACCTGCAATATCAACATCATCTGCCTCAATTGTAATGCTCGCATTATCTTCAGTTGTAAGGGCCTTGCCGGAAGCCATGGTAAATGTACCCGTACCACTTTCATCAGAGTCGGGGTTGAAAGTCACAGACGATGCTATCGTCAGGTCACCGTTAACAGTGATTCCATTCCCTGCATTTACCGTAACTTGTTTAATTGTCGAAGCAGTGGTACCAAACTCTACTGACCCGTTAGAACCACTTGAATTTAATGTAACACCACCTGAAATATGCGAAAGAGTCACCCCATCGACATAGATATTGCCACTTGAACTGTCGCCAATCACTAATTTCCCCGCGGTGATGTCGCTTAATTCGCTCTGTATCAATGTCAACCCGCAGGCAGAACCATTACAAATAGTCGAGACTGTTGATGCAGTTGTGCTTGCCGTTGTGCCATCCAACCCAATAGTTTCACCACTTCCTCCCAGAATGGTTAATGTTCCAGCCCGGCATCCAATGCCCCCGACAAAGTAAAGTCTGTTCCTGTAAGGGTAATATCGCCTCCGTTGGTATCCATGGCTCCAACTGACACAGTTCCACCAGCACTCATAACAATACTTCCGCCAGAGGTTTCAATTGTATCCGACGTGTCTGTAAAAGATATATTTCCAGTAGTTGCAGTGAAGGTAACGCTTTGTCCACTTGTCTGAGCAAATGTCAAACTGTTATTGAGAGTGATGGAACTGGTAGCAACCATATCGATGTTTGTAGTGGAAGCAACTGACTCAAGAATGTTTTCATAGGTTGTGAAAGAGCTCGCTGCACTAGCAGATGCTGTGCCTGAACCTCCCGAAATAGTTATATAGTCCGGATCCAGCAAAAGAGTCCCTGATTTCCCGTTTGCAGCAGTTGTATCCACACGACCAGAAAAGTAAAGCTCTTCTTTCCCAGAAACTTCTGCGAATCCGCCATCACCAAATAGTCTTCCACCACGCGACCTTATGGTTCCAAAAAAATCTGTACGACGATCCGCCCAGAAAATAGTTCTTCCTCCATTACCTCCTGTCATCGCATCAGCAAAAATGGAAACATTGGCACCTACATAGTTTTCTAACGCTGTTGGAATTGAACCTAAACCCTGATAATCGCCACCAACGAGCACAAGGCCACCCCCAGCATCACCGGAAACATCAATAAAGGCATTATCATAAAGGCCGACTCTGTTACCCAAAATATGAACAACGCCGCCGGTCTCGTTGGTCCCTAAACCCGTCGCATCAATAGCTCCTGAAACACTAACTAATCCGTTACTGTCACCCGTAAGATAAATGGAACCATTTTTTTCTGTTATGGATTGAGCCTGGATATACCCAGACATATTGATAACATTGTCTATTAAACCCTGTGCAGACCGAACATCCATTGCCACCGTCCCACCATCGGCAAAAATATTTCCACTGTTGGATACAAGAGAGGTTAATTGTTCTCCGTTGAATCCCGTCACGCTTTGCATGACCTGACTGTCCACACCCAAGTTGACCAGTTGATCGCCATATAGGTCTAGAGTGAAAGTATTTCCAGCAGCAAGGCTTACTTTCCCTAACCGGGCACTGATGATTCCTGTATTTTTAACTCCTGGTGCGACAAATGCGATCAGCCCCCCTTCTGAGGCAGTAATAGTTCCACGATTGGTAATTGTATTTGAAAACTCAGGAGAGATATTAAAGTTGTACTGTCCATTTATGAAATTTGTATCCGATATATCGCTTGTCGTCGCGACCAAACCATGAACATCAATTTCTGCTCCATTCCCAAAAAGAATACCGTTGCGGTTTATCAACATTAGGTTTCCGTTTGATGTTAGCTTCCCGAATATTGAAGACGGGTCGTTCCCTGTCACGCGATTCAAAGTTACTGAACCTGCAGATGGTACTTGAAAATTGACATGCTCCCCCCCCGCAATACTAAATGAGCTCCAGTCAATGATCGATTTATCACTGCTCTGAGAAATATTGAGCCTGCTATCTGAAACCTGATTAATTGTCGCTGAACCCGCCTGCACGCTACCATTAGTTGGCAAGGCATAAATCAAGGATGGGAAAATGCCTAAAAGGTACGTAAGAAATGAAACTAGAAAAATAAGACCTCTTCCAGGCCTCCTCATTTGGCGAATTAAATGATGGTTAAGGGTAGAATTACCCATTTGGATAAACGGTTTATTTTCTTCCACGACCGGACGAACCGACTGCATAAAAACCCGTTGTCCCATTTTCATTATATTCATTATGATTCCCTTGCAACTCTCAGGCTAAAACAATATCCAAATATATAATTTCCAAAAATTCTCTGTAAAAAAGACTACCCAATAGACACACTGCGATTAAAATCTATTAGACAAACTAAAAAAGAATCTCGGATCCTTATTCCCTTCTGCAGCCACATTATCTGACACGGGCTTATTCATTTCTAGATAACCGGAAATCGAATCGGTAACATTAAACCTCACCCCCAAACCTATTGAGGTTAGGTCCTGCCGTTTAGCACCTGTGGACGTTTGCACCTTATTCCAAACTGACCCATAATCTAGAAAACTATAGAGCTGGAAGTCTGATAAATAATCCCATGCAGGACGAAATGCTTTTTGCAATTCAACTTTAAAGGCAATTCCATGATCACCAGTAATTTCAGAAGAGTCATACGCTCTAGCATACTGAGAACCGCCCACGCCAAATTCTTCAGATGCTAGTAATTTGTCAAAGGAGTATTGCCACGAAGCAGCACCTAACAAGTTCCAACTGGGTGCCATGCTTTGTATTCTCATGAAACTTCCGGTTAGTTTTGTAAAATTACTTTTACCCTGTGACCGTGAAAGGTTAGACGAGCCTGATTCCGTTGCATCAAAAACATTTAGCCCTTGGCTCAGGTTTAACCGGATAAGGTTTACCCCCTTGTTCGTGTCGGCAAAATCATAAGAAAATCCCATAGTCATCACTCGTAAACGATCTTCTGAATCTAGCGACCCGAGAATTTTTGTTGTTGAGTTTCTTCCTGTGAAACCCAAATACCCAGTCAGGTTTTTTCCTCGAGACCGAAGAAATGGGTGTGTCAACCGAAGAGTAATGCTCGTACTGTCTCCATTAATATCAAATTGCTTAAGACTAGAACCCGGTTCTGACTCACTTACTGAACCTGAGAAAAATAACCTCGTACCTTCCTGGTTTACTGGGAGGTCATAAAACGCATTCATAAAAAGCAACTCTTCCGTTTGACTGGTAACCACTCCCTGCAAACCCGTGCGATCGTAACTGCCTAACAGTGAATTTGCTGTAACTCCACCTGAAAACTGGTACGGGCCATTAAATTTTGAACCTCGGTTATCAGCTCCCACGTGACCCTCGAAAGCCTTATCCGCTAAAATTAATGTCATAGTTGTAGCGCTCGGTTTATCTTCCGACGGTGTCAAGACAGACTTAGCCGCTACTCCAGGCAAATCATCAATCAGCAACAAGTACCGTTCGAGGTCGAGCGCGCGCAATGGACGAGATTTTAGGATTTTTTTCTTGTACTGATTGATTAATTTTCTAGGACCGCGGACAGGCCCTTGGATTTTTATTTTGTCGATATAACCTTCAATAATTTTTAGGTAAACTACCCCATTGTTTATTTTCTGCGGTGGGACAATGGCCTTAGACAAGATATAACCATCATTTCGATACTTATTCGTTATTGATTGAGCTATTTCATAAATATCCTTAAGGGTTAGCTCTTTCTTCAAATAGTTGCTATATAAATGTTTGAAAGCCTTCTTGTCATAAATGGTTGTTCCTTGAATGAATAATTGCTTTAAAACAAACTTGACTCCTTTTAGATCTTCGGGAAACACAGGTACCATAGTTTTAGGCTTGATGGGAATGACAGAAGATTTTGGACTAGGCTGTTGCCCAAACCTACGGTCAAACCGATGGGGCGCGGCCTGTTTATACGTACGATCACGCCCCTCTGGAGAAATCTGAGCCTGAACTTCACCACCTTGGATCGGCCAGCTGAACATCCCCACTAGAAACAAGATTAGTACTCTAAAATGATTTGAGCCAATAAGGGCTCTAGAATTCTCCACCATAGTTTCCTATCGGATAAATTTAGCTATGTATTAAGCTTTACAAGCGAGTTTCAAAAACATTTGATGACCCGTAACTCTTTATTGAATAAGATGTTCAGGAAAAAAGGTATTTCATGGTGCCGCGGGCAGATGACTGCTCGTTGTCCCAAACCCGCAAAAAAACTATAAAATTTATAGTCTGCAATGACTTGGACACACTATTGCCCGATAAAAAGCAAAGACTGTGCCAAATATGGGACTACCCCAGTGGGAGCTAAACCCCTTTATTTATAATATTTTACTTAATTTTAAAGTACTTAGATCAAAAGGGGTTGAATGCAAATCGGGAAGTATCTTCCTTTTTAAAGTGTCGATATGAGAACTTTGAACTGGAAAAGGACAATATTGCGGGAGGGCGTATTAAAGCTACTAAGTTACCGCTAACTAAGCTGTGGGAGGCTGAAGCGATTGGCTCAATTCCAAAAATTAGTAATTACCAAAAAGCAATTCGGAAGGTTTATCTTCGAAAGTCAGCAGCCCTGTCATTCTACGGAACAACTATTGTCGTAGAAAGCCGAGTCTAAAATAATCTAATTTCTTTGTGTTAATATCAGGAGTCTCATTCAAAGAGTTAATTCTGGTTGTCAAAATAACCAATCCTAATTGTCAGGTTTATTACTATTGTCCCCTCAAGAACATCCAAAACCAAGTTTAAATAAAAAAACCTTCGTTCGCGAGCTTCGCTTGCAGGGAACAGATGGCATCCGCCGAGAAGTAAGGCTCTCCTCCTCACAAGAGACCACGAATTTAACTCCCCAAGAAGTCTTCTTGAAGCTTGGATTCATCACAGAAGAATTCATGGAAATATATGCCTATGCCCATATCAAGCAGTTAATGTCTACAGGAAAAATTCAGACTGGGGACAGTGTTATTATTGGGTGGGACCCTAGAGATCCAAAGGGGAATTATACTTCTGCCGTCGTTAGCGGGATATGTAAAGCAGGCGTAAATGCACTGGTTTTAGGTGTAGTTCCCACCCCATTGGTTCCAATGTATATGCTTTACAAAAATGCCCGCGGCGGTTTGATGGTAACCGCTTCTCATAATCCAAGAGATCAGAATGGCATTAAAATTTTTTCTTCTTTCCAAGGGCTAAAGCTACTACCTGATAATGACTTAACCTTGACGCATGCTGTCCTTGAAGTAAAACCTTCAACTCTAGAAAAGCTTACTCTTAAGGGAAAATGTATTGACTCTCGAAAAGAGGCCTTGGAATTGTTTCATAACTTTTCTCTCGCGCCAAAAAATACATGGATCCCACCAGAATTTGAGAAGAATCTTTTTAAAAATATTACCTTAGTAGTCGATCCCGCTAACGGGTCGCTTTCTGGCATCGCAGCAAAAATATTTCACCAACTCGGGTTCGGAAATGTAATAGAAATAAATTCCAAGTTAAACGGCGATGTAAATCTAAAAAGCGGCGTGGCCGACTTAGAGGGCAAAGCCATAATAACAAGAGAAATGATCGAGAAAGGAACTGGGATATTTTCAAAACATTTGGCTATTACAAAGTTGCTAGACCTTGGCCAAAAAAATAGAACTTTGGTTGCTAAGGGAGATAAAAAAATTTGTGGAGCTGTTTTTGATGCCGACGGAGATCGATTCTATCGACTGGATTATGATGCATCTAAGGACGCCTTAATTGTTATGAGTGGAGACGAAGCTGCTTTCTTTCAAGCCAAACACCTCATAACCTCTAACCCCAAACAATACAAAGGAACCACATACATTAACACCGTTGAAAGTGACTTTAATGCATCGGTCGCGGCTAAAAAACTGGGCTTTCTTCCCGTGCTCACACCTGTGGGAGATAAATGGATTTTGCTAAAAATTGCTTTACTCACAGCGGAAAAAAAAATTCGTGCGGGAAAAAAATTAAAAGGAACGAAAGTACTAGCAACCAGCATACTAGAAAAGTGGAAAAACATTCAAAATAAAGATTCTCTAAACGTTTTAAATATAGAAGAACTAGAGTCAGAGTTGAACCAATTTTTTAAAATTAACAAAGCTGAGGGGTATGTCGCTAATAGTAACAAAAATGATCTCTTTTCTATTGGTAGCGAGGAAACCGGACACTGTATCACTGAAGGCTACCTCACTTTCAAAAATGAAACACAAGTGTCGGTTTTTTTTGGCAATGGAGTCAAAAGTGCCATAAACACATTCGTTGCTACCCAATTTTTATTAGAATCAAAACCAACGCGGGCCTACTTTGCTAACCTTACTCGCCCGTTCCCCCCCGGATATAAGCAAACTTTCTATACTTACTACGTGAATAAAAAACTTTTCCATAAAAATTCACAACTATGGAACCAAGTAAAAACATCAATATATCAAGAAGGGCGGAACAAAGGCTTTAGTCCTCGGTTCACTAGTTTTAGTGCAGAGCCTGACATGTTGTACATTAAACTTAGTTCAAAAAAAAATGAGAACGCCGCCATTTTTGTCCGAAACTCAGGAACTGAAAATAAAATAGGGGTTAATTTGAGAGGATCGATGAAGAGTGCTGCAAAGTTGAAGTCCATCGGTGAAAAATGTATTAAAATATTATTATATTCTATGAAGGACTTTGAAAACCACCTTTGCAAATTAGAGAAAAGTATTCTCAATCAACTAATTTTTGGATCGGTTTTAAATACTAAGCTAAAGTTAAAAAAACCTGCGGGGGAAAGGGTTCTTTCGGAAATGGCGAAACAGGGCCTAATTCGACTAACCAGGGATGGCCATACCCTTACTGCCCTTGGGAAATGGTACCTATCTATAAAGAAGCAGGATGGTTAAAATAGAATTTTTAACTCCGGGAACACAAAATATTATTTCTCCTGCAAACAACCGTTATCTTCAAGGGGTAAGCATGAAAGACTCTACTTTCTCTTTACACTTATCATCATGAGGCATTTTTTAGACACTTATTTTCCACAACTAAACAACTTTGCACATAATGATATTTTTAAAAATATCAATCAAGTTTGGGATCCCCTTAAAAACCTTGATAAAGTTATTACCAGAATCTTAGCGGAAGACCCTACAGGTGACCAAATCGAATCCGTTTCCGGTCTTACAATTGATACGAGTAGTTCCGTTAAGAGCATCGTTGTGAAACGCTGGATAAAACTTGAAACTCCCATCATATCCCAGGCACTTGAGATTAGAATTGATAGTGGAACTGTTTTAGAGCCTACGGCTATCATCAAAGGCCCATCAGTCATAGGAAAAAATAATGACATTCGTCAAGGATCATACCTAAGAGGTAATATCGTGGTAGGAAATAATTGTGTAATAGGTCACTGCACGGAAATTAAAAACTCCATACTAATGAATCATGTGGAAGCGGGCCATTTTAACTACATTGGAGATAGCATTTTAGGAAGTTTTGTCAATATGGGAGCGGGTTCACGACTTGCTAACGTCCAGTTTCGTGGGTTAAAAGAAAAGATGGACGATACTATCAACGATATTAAGATACCCATAGAAAACAAACTAATTTCAACCGGTTTTTCCAAGCTTGGTTCAATCATAGGTGACAACGTCGAAATCGGCTGTAACGCAGTATTATCTCCTGGAACTTTGATTGGTAAAGACAACTGGATTTATCCAAACTGTACTGTCTCCAAAGGCTTTCACCCTCCTGGGCATTTCATAACTCCTTCGGAACACAAGTCAAAATCTCGCAAAAAATAAATCTTCTTCAAAAGATTTATTGTCTGGTGTAAAATAGATTTTGAAATATTGATTTTTCTAGTCCACTCTCGTACAGTTTCCTTTTTGGAATGCTACTATTGTAACTTAGATAATTAATTTAAATACAAAATTGCGGATGTGGCGGAACTGGCAGACGCGCATGATTTAGGATCATGTGGGGCAACCCGTGGAGGTTCAAGTCCTCTCATCCGCACCAGTTATGTTAATGATTTCCAGCTCATTCCAGATTCTAGGCTGAAAAAATATGCATGAAAACTTAAACAGAGAAGAAGAAATCAAGGTGCCTCCTGACCGATCTTTCGGTATAGTATTCACCCTCGTATTTTTAGCTATGGGGATATGGGTAGTCTCTGAAGGGCAGTCTAAGGGATGGCTTTTTTTTGTAATTGCCGCCCTTTTTTTGGTTGTTGCCATAGCACGCCCCTGCATTTTAGGTCCTCTCAATAGAGCATGGACAAAATTTGGACTTCTCCTTGGTCAGGTGTTCAATCCCCTCCTATTAGGAGTCGTTTTTTTTCTGGTTGTCACCCCGATAGCAGTTGTCATGAGACTATGGGGCAAGGATTTCCTTCACCTAAAATCTAAACCCGGTCTCAAAAGTTACTGGATCGATCGCAGTTCTGCAGGCCAAAAAATCGGTTCGATGACTAAACAGTTTTAATTCAACCTGNGGCATATATGTCGTTTTTAAATGAGTTTTGGGAATTTCTTCGTGAGCGAAAGAAGTTCTGGTTGTTACCTATTATTTTTGTTCTCTTGTTGATGGGTGGGTTAATTGTCTTAACTCAGGGTTCTGCTGTTGCTCCCTTTGTCTACACCCTATTTTGATCCAGAAACCAATACAAATTCTGGGCCTCTCGGCCTACTACCATGATAGCGCGGCAGCGCTCATTCAAAATGGTTGCATTCTCGCCGCTGCTCAAGAGGAGCGGTTTACACGAATAAAACACGATGCTCGATTTCCCATCAACGCCATCGGATATTGCTTGAGTGAAGCCAAGATCTCTCCTAAAGAAATTGACTATGTGGTTTTCTATGACAAGCCGTTTTTAAAGTTCGAGCGGTTACTGGAAACATACTTGGCCTTTGCTCCGAGAGGATTCAACTCCTTCAGAAAAGCCATCCCCTTATGGCTCAAAGAGAAACTGTTTCAGAAAAAAATGCTATGTGACGAGCTGCATAAGTTCGGATTTGAGGGCAACCTAGCAAACAGGCTTTTATTTTCAGAGCATCACTTGAGCCATGCAGCGAGTGCGTTTTTTCCTTCCCCTTTTTCCAAGGCTGCCATACTAACAATGGATGGGGTGGGCGAATGGGCAACAACTTCACTTGCTTTAGGAAAGGAAAACAAGATAGAGATCCTCAAAGAAATCCATTTCCCTCATTCTATCGGACTCCTGTATTCGGCTTTCACTTATTACACTGGGTTCAAGGTTAACTCAGGTGAATATAAACTTATGGGACTCGCTCCGTATGGTGAACCAAAGTATGCGCAGCAAATATTAGATCATCTGATTGATCTGAAAGCCGACGGATCGTTCAGACTCGACCTCTCCTATTTTAATTATTGCACTGGACTCACTATGACCAGTACCCGGTTTCACGATTTATTTGAGGGCCCTCCCCGTTCTGCGGAATCACAATTGACTCAGAAACATATGGATATTGCAGCCTCCATCCAAAAAGTGACTGAGGAAGTGGTTCTTAGACTTGCTCGTTCACTCCTAAAAGAAACCGGGGAAAAAAACCTTTGTCTAGCAGGCGGGGTAGCACTGAACTGTGTCGCTAATGGAAAAGTACTTCGTGAAGGAGGTCAAAATCACCTTTGGATTCAACCCGCTAGCGGTGATGCGGGTGGAGCCCTTGGGGCGGCCCTAGCAGCCTATCACCTGCATCTGGAGCAACCAAGACAACTGTCTTCTTCAGGTGACTCCATGGAGGGAAGTTATCTCGGACCTATGTTCCCGGATGAGGAAATTGCTAAACGACTAGAAGGGATGAGCGCACGATTTGAAGTTCTTGAAGAGGATGAGCTCATTCGTTCCTGTGTCGAAATTCTTCAAGAGGGCAAAGCTGTCGGCTGGTTTCAAGGAAGGATGGAGTTTGGTCCCCGGTCACTGGGAGCTCGCTCTATTCTCGGCGATGCCAGATCACCACAAATGCAATCGGTTCTTAATTTAAAGGTCAAGTTTCGTGAATCATTCAGACCATTTGCCCCGTCAGTATTAAGAGAAGAAGTTTCTGAATGGTTTGATCTGGATACCGATAGTCCTTATATGTTACTGGTAGCCGATATTTCAAAAAAATACCAGCGACCCATGACGGACGAGCAGAAACAGTTGTTTGGAATAGAAAAGTTAAATGTGCCGCGTTCTGATATTCCAGCAATCACTCATGTGGATTATTCCGCTCGCATTCAAACGGTGCACAGAGAAACCAATCCCCGCTATCATAAATTACTTTCGGCATTCAAGTCGCGAACCGGTTGCCCGGTTCTGGTCAATACCAGCTTTAACGTGCGAGGAGAACCCATAGTCTGTACTCCTGAAGATGCTTTCCGATGCTTTATGGGAACCGGGATTGAAGCGCTTGCTATAGGAAACTGCTTTTTAAGAAAAGAAGCTCAACCACCTCATTTAAAAGAAAACTATACAGAAATGTTTGATCTGGACTAATTCCCGAATCAGCTTTGTAAGTTTCCTGCGGGATATTTATTTGATTGAAATTTTTTGAGGTGTATTTTGGGTCATGGATTACTTTTCACCTCGTAGAAAAGAATCNTATAACNTATGCTAAAATGGCGTTGTATCGATGGTTAAAAAGAAAAATATTAGCGCATAGCTGGAGGCATCTTTCATTAAAGATAACTCGCACTAAATTTTTAAACATAATGGTTTGTGCGAGAGGAATTTGGTGAGAACTTGATTTAGAATTGTATTTTAAAAATAAACAGAAATCTAAAATCTTCCGTCTACATTAATAACCTTTACCTTCGCACAAAACATGAATACGAAAATAGAGGATATTGACTCCTGTAAAAAGAAAATCAAATTTGATATTGCCTATAAAGACTACCAAGCAAAGGTTCAAAGCTCTTACCTTACTCTCGCTCGGCAAGTCAAGGTTCCGGGGTTCCGTCCGGGGAAAGCACCAATGTCAATGTTAGAAAAACGATTTGGACCAAATGTTAAGAAGGAGGTCATGACCCAACTCGTCAGCGAAAGACTCGCTGAAGTGATAGAAGAAAAAGGGTTCCGCTCTGTAAGTCCACCAAAAATTCTAGAAGTCGAAGCTGAAGAAGGAACTGATATAAGTGTTTCAGCTTCAGTAGAAATTGTTCCTGACTTTAAAATTAACGACTACTCCAAAGTAGAAATTCCCATTGAAATCACACGAGTGACTGATGAGGATGTGAATCAAGCTATTAATTATCAACGCGAACGTCAGGGCACCAAAGTACAAGTATTAGACAGGCCTGTTGAAGACAAGGACTTTGTTAAGCTTGACTTTAATGGAACTCTGAACGGCGAAGCATTTGAAGGCGGGAAGGGCAGTGACCATATAGTTCAAATCGGCTCTGAGTACCTGTTGAAGGACATGGGAAGGCAACTCATAGGTATGTCCGTGGATGAAGAAAAAGATATCCCTGTTCAAATCCCTGAAAATTACTCCTCTAACAAATCCATCGCAGGCAAAGAGGTTATTTTTCATGTCTCTCTAAAAGGAATCCAGAAAAACCAACTTCCCGAACTGAATGACGACTTTGCTAAAAATATTGAGCCTAAAGATAAGTTCGCTAGCTTAGAAGACATGAAGCTACAAATTAGGTCTCAACTGGAAGAGCATGCTCGCGGAGATGCTCATAGGGAGGCTAAAAAAATAGTCGCAAAAAAAATCACTGAAATGAATCCTATCGAAGTCCCCGAGGGCTTAGTGGAAGAACAAATCAAGCATATGGTCATTCAGGCTTTAAAAAAGGNACAACAGNCCCAAAACAAAACAGAACCTATCAACGAAGAAGAAATACATGTAACAGACTCACAAAAGAAAGAACACAGAGAAAATGCCACCCAACTCTTACAACAGGAGCTGGTACTTGATCAATTGGCCTCTAACCTTAATATTAAGATTGGTGAAAGTGANCTCAATGCGGAGGTCAACAATATGGTTCGTATGTTGGGCGAAACGAATGCCCACAAAATGAAAAAACAATGGGAACAAAATGGTGTCTTAGCTAGATTACAAAGCCGAATTAAGCGTGATAAGACGCTCGATGCAGTGATGAAGGAAGTCCAGGTAAAGGAAGAAGTTGTTGACAGAAAAGAAGATATTGACAATAATTAAAGTAACACGTCTTAGCTTATTTTTTGCATTGCTCCAAGCAGTTCTTAAGCCCCACATAGGCTAGGGGGATATGACTTAGCCTTCTCATTATTCTATAATTGAAAAAGAAAGAACGTATATGACGGATACTTATAATCAGTTGATACCAATTGTAATTGAACAAACCAGTCGCGGAGAGCGCTCTTACGATATTTATTCGCGCCTACTTAAAGACAGAATCATATTCCTTGGTACCGGAGTTGACGATAATGTAGCCAACGCCATTATAGCCCAAATGCTTTTTTTAGAATCAGATGAACCCGATCAAGATATTTATCTATACGTCAATACTCCTGGTGGACAGGTAAGTTCGGGAATGGCTATCTACGATACCATGCAATATATCAAGCCAGACGTGCAGACAATTTGTATTGGACAGGCAGCCAGTATGGGTGCCTTGCTATTAGCAGCTGGAGCCAATGGAAAACGATTTTCTCTTCCACACGCAAGGATAATGATCCATCAGCCAAGCGGTGGGTTTCAAGGTCAACATACAGACATTGAAATTCAGGCCAAAGAAATCTCCCGTATTCGAGACATTCTTGACGGAATACTCGCAACGCACTCCGGGCAGGACGCTAAAAAGGTTCGCAAGGATACCGAGCGGGATCACTATATGACTGGTGAGGAAGCTTTAAAATATGGTTTAATTGATAAGCTAATCACTAAACGCGAAGAGGCAGAAAAGAAGAAGCAATAAATTTTGACCGAGAATATGAGCTACCTTTTCTCTTGATCACCCAATAGAGGAATCCTATGAGTAAAAAAAAGTCCCCAAAGAACAATAACTACAGATGTTCCTTTTGTGGCAAGAGCCAAGATGAGGTTAAAAAGCTGATCGCTGGCCCAACTGTCTTTATATGTGATGAGTGCATCGAACTATGTAACGAAATCATGGTAGAAGAATGGGCTCAAGCAAAGTCCGAGGATGTACAACACTTATTAAAACCAAAAGATATCTACAATCACCTCGAAAATTATATTATCGGGCAAAACCGTTGCAAGCGCATACTTTCAGTCGCCGTTCACAACCATTTCAAGCGGATAGAAGCTAATATAAATATGGACGAAGTAGAACTTCAAAAAAGCAATGTGCTGCTTATTGGTCCTACCGGTTCTGGGAAAACTTTAATGGCTCAAACGTTGGCAAAAATTCTTGACGTGCCATTTACTATTGTTGACGCCACAACACTTACCGAAGCCGGTTATGTTGGAGAAGATGTAGAAAATATCATCCTCAAACTATTACAAGCTGCAGACTACGATGTGGAAAAAGCGGAGCGAGGAATTATTTATATTGATGAGATTGATAAAATATCTCGCAAAACAGAAAACCCATCAATCACTCGTGATGTNTCAGGGGAAGGCGTACAACAAGCCTTACTTAAAATTATTGAGGGCACCACTGCCAGCGTTCCACCACAAGGCGGAAGAAAACACCCTCACCAGGAATTTTTACAAGTTAACACATCTAATATCTTGTTTGTCTGTGGTGGCGCTTTTGTTGGCCTCGACAGTGTCATCCGTAGCCGTGTAGGAAAAAAAACACTTGGATTTAGCCAAGAACCCATCTCAACAGGAAAAATAGAAACGGAAGATCTTCTCGAAAAGGTACAACCGGAAGATCTTCTCAAGTACGGACTCATCCCAGAATTTGTAGGGCGGTTTTCTATCGTTGCGACTCTTAATGAGCTCGACACAACTGCTTTAATGAAAGTACTTTCAGAACCCAAAAATGCAATAACAAAACAATTTCAGAAACTTTTTGAATTCGAAAATGTTAAATTAAAGTTTACAGAAAATGCCATTCGAGCGATCGCAGAAAAAGCGATCGCCCACAAAACAGGTGCACGTGGGTTGCGCTCAGTACTAGAAGAACACATGCTTGATATCATGTTTGAACTACCATCACGAGATGATATTCAAGAAGTTGTAGTCAATGAAGAAGTAATCAAAAATAGTGAAGAACCACTTCTCGTATATCACAAACAAAAAAAGGCAAGTTAAATGAGTTCAGGCCACCCCTTGTTACCTCTACTCCCACTAAGAGACATAGTTGTTTTTCCCTTCATGGTAATCCCGCTTTTTGTTGGGCGAGAGAAGTCTGTTTGCGCTTTGGAAAAATCTATGTCCGAACAAAAAAATATTTTTCTGGCTTCCCAGCGTAACCCAAATTCTAACGACCCAACTCCAAAGGATATTTACGAAACTGGTACTATCGCCAATATTCTGCAAATTCTAAAATTAACCGATGGCACAATAAAGGTTCTAGTTGAAGGCCTGCAACGCGGGCGCATCATTAAATTCAGTAAAAGCACCGATTTTTATCAAGTAGAAATCGAGCGTGTTCAAGAAAATGAGCAAGTCACNNCTGAACTTAANGCACTTATGAGAAGTGTTGGCAGTGTATTCGAACAGTATGTCAAACTGAATCAGAAAATACCACTGGAAGCAGTTTCTGCAACAACGAACATTATTGAACCACATCGTTACGCTGACACCATTGCAGCCTATATGGTTTTTCAATCCAATGAAAAGCAAGCCCTTTTAGAAACCTTCAACCCTGGCGATCGCTTAGATAAATTACTTAGTACTCTAAAGTCCGAAGTTGAGATTCTTAAAATCGAAAAAAAGGTCCATGGACGTGTTCGGAAACAGATGGAAAGCAGTCAAAAAGAATTTTATCTAAACGAACAACTCAAGGCTATACAGAAAGAATTAGGGAAACGTGATGAATTTAAAACAGATATCGATGAATTGACGGAAAAAATAAAAAAAGTTGGCTTGCCAAAGGACATTAATGAAAAAATATCAAAAGAACTGAGGCGACTTGAGCTCATGCAACCAATGTCAGCCGAGGCAACCGTTTCACGAACCTATATTGAGTGGTTCATCGATCTACCTTGGAAACAGGGGACAGGCTCTGAAAAAATTAAAATTTCAGAAGCGATAAAAATACTCGACAAAGATCATTATGGGCTAGCAAAAGTTAAGGAGCGTATCATCGAGCACTTAGCAGTACTCAAACTAGTCAAAAAAATTAAAGGACCGATTTTATGTTTAGCAGGTCCACCGGGGGTTGGTAAAACTTCCCTAGGGCAGTCCATTGCCAGGGCCACTGGGAAAAAATTCATTCGTGCTTCTTTGGGTGGAGTCCGTGATGAAGCAGAAATCAGGGGTCATCGAAGAACTTACATTGGAGCACTTCCGGGAAAAATTATCCAGGGAATAAAAAAAGCTGGCACTATGGATCCTGTATTTATGCTGGATGAAGTTGATAAAATGAATTCTGATTTCCGTGGTGACCCTTCCTCTGCGTTACTAGAAGTACTCGATCCTGAGCAAAACTTTAACTTCAACGACCATTATCTTGAGGCGGATTACGACCTATCGCAAGTTCTATTCATCTGTACTGCTAACGTTCTCCACACCATACCCAAACCCCTTTTGGACCGAATGGAGGTAATCCGCTTACATGGCTATACGGATGAGGAAAAAGTCGGGATTGCCGAAAAGTTTCTTATCCCTAAAAAAATAAAAGAACACGGATTAACAAAAAACAACGTTAAATTCAAAAAAACAATCTTAAACCGAATTGTGGATAGTTATACCCGCGAATCAGGAGTTCGTAATTTAGAGCGTGAAATAGCTACCATCTGTCGTAAAGTCGCCAGAAAAGTTGTAGACAAGGGGAAAAAANATTCTACTAAAGTTGGAGTTGACGATCTTAAAGAATTTTTAGGCATTCCTAAATACCAACGCTTGCCTGCGAACAAACCACTTCCGGTGGGTGTTGCCACTGGATTAGCTTGGACGGAGGTTGGAGGCGAACTACTATCAATAGAGGTAACTGTTTTGCCTGGTAGCGGGAAACTTTCGCCTACAGGTACGCTAGGTGATGTTATGAAAGAGTCTGCTCACGCAGCCCTTAGTTATGTTCGATCAAGAGCGAAAGATTTCGGGCTTAAAAATGATTTCTATCAGAAGACTGACATCCATATACATATCCCCGAAGGAGCAGTCCCTAAAGATGGGCCCTCAGCTGGAATCACTATGGCCATCGCAATGGTATCCGCCTTGACAAAAAATCCTCTACGACACGGCATTGCAATGACGGGTGAATTAACATTAACTGGAAAGGTTTTACCTATCGGTGGGCTCAANGAGAAATCTCTGGCCGCTCANCGAGGGGGCATTTTTAAAATCATTCTGCCAAAGGAAAATGAAAAAGACATCCCTGAAATTTCGGATAAAATTAGAAAAAAAATGATTTTTTATCCAGTTTCTACTATGGATGAAGCCATTNAAGAAGCGTTTGAAAAAAAATTAAGCCCTGGGNAAAAACCAGCTAAAATAAAAATCAGAAAAAAGCAAGCCAGCTCTCGCCAACAACCTGCAACCACGCTGAACTAACTTTTCATTCTCTCAAGCTAAGTGTGGTGTTTTGCATTTTTACCACATGACTAAAAAAACTTTAAAACCTCCTGCCTCACCAACTCAAGGAGGGAAGCTACATGTCTTGGTCTATATGGTGATAGGGAACTAATGCATCTTCATTTAAAACCATAGCCATTACCTGATCCGTATGAATAAATTCATTCATTACTTTTAGTAAAGTAACAGAGTTGGAAAGAAATGCATCAATAGTCTGGTCGTTGATAGATTTTTTTGACAACTCTTCATAAAGATTCATTAGACGCTCCGACTGATCCACGCGCAGATTAATCGTTTTAAAATCTATTTTTCGTGCGTTTATCTTGCGAGCAAACTCCTCATAATTGAGATAATTTTCAATATCTTCAGGATGTTCTCCGCGGGAGATCAGTATTTTTTTTGTCTCTTCACGTCCATAGTCTTGTAGCATTTTTTTAAATTCAATAGCCACCTTATTTAAAGGTACTCCTTCTGACGTTTTACACAAATAACGCAAGCTAAAAATCATCTTATTTATGTTGCTATCGAGTTGCATTCCGTGAAAAGAATAAGGCTTTGAATCCACATTCCTTTCGAAGGCCCCCCACATTCCTCCATGTTTTTGAACTAA
>JGI26382J51730_1000561_pt1 | contig 18319 bp, 13 predicted proteins | sample SaaInlV_165m_DNA_2_FD_51730 | JGI IMG/M metagenome (IMG submission 51730) | reverse complement strand
TTCAGTAGAAGTGCGAATAGGTGGAATTCGAACAACATCATCTGTTAGAAGCTTGTAATCTGCCTTCTTCCTGCCTTTATTAACACGCACTTCGCCCTTTCTAATAATTCGATAAATATGAGACTTCGGAACTCCTTTGAGCTGCTTAACTAAATAATTATCTAGGCGCTGGCCTATAGAAAATTCATCAACGGTTATAAATCTTGGTGAATCATGAGTGGTCATAAGTTCATGAAAAAAATAGTTGATTAAAGTTATTAGTAGTAGTGGTAGCCATTTCATCGATACTTGTATTACGTATCTCTGCAAGCTTTTCTACGACATAGTAAGTATAAGCTGGACTGTTAGGTCTGCCTCTAAAAGGTGAGGGTGTCAAATATGGTGAGTCAGTCTCGACTAAAAGTCGTTCAGCAGGTACTTTCATGGCTACTTCTCGCAAAGATTGTGCGCTATTGAATGTCAAAATACCTGAAAAAGAAATATAGAATCCCAAATCTAATGCAGCTTGAGCAGTCTCCCAGTCTTCTGAATAACAATGCATGACACCAGCTTCTGCTTTTTCTTCAGTCAGTATTCTGATAGTGTCTTCTTTAGCATCCCTCATATGAATAATCATTGGTTTACCTGACTCATTAGAAGCTTTTATGTGCCTACGAAAACGGTCTCTCTGCCAGTCTGCCTCTTCTTTTTTTACATGAAAATAATCCAATCCAGTTTCACCAATTGCAATCACCCTGTCACTTTTTGCATAAACTAATAATTCTTCTATGCTTGGATCCTTACAATTAGTTTCTGTAGGATGAACGCCAACTGAAGAAAAAATATTTGGGTATTCTAAAGCTAAATTGTGAACTTGATCAAAATGTTCTAAATCAATACAGACGCATAAAAATTTGTTCACTGACAGCTCACCAGCATGAGTTAACATCGACTCAATGCTGCCTCCAAAGGCATCTAGGTCTACACGATCAATATGACAATGAGAATCTACTATTTGCATAAGAAAATTATATATGAATTTCTAAAAGTGAGCGATTATCAGAAACAAATGGAACCTTCAATAAATGCAGTTGGGCGTTAATATTTTCAATATTTTCTTCATTAATATTGTCACCCTTCATTAATAAGTATCGCCCTTTATTAGAAATTAAATGCTTAGTTAGTTCAATCGTCTTGCTAACATCTGCAAATGCTCTTGTAGTAATTTGAGAAAAAGACTCTTCAGACTCAAAAGACTCTACTCGACTATTGATAACTATTAAATTTTCCAATGAAAGCTCTGTTTTTACAGTCTGCATAAAGTGGCATTTTTTACCTATACTATCTATTACAAATACCTTCGTTTTAGGTTTCATAATAGCAATCACAATGCCCGGAAGTCCTGCTCCAGAACCCACATCTAATAATAAGCCGGGCTTAATAAAATTCAATATTGAGAGGCTATCTAAAAAATGCTTTTTAATAGATTCCAAAGGGTCTCTTATTGCGCTTAGATTGTATACCTTATTCCATTTAAGAATAAGCGAATGGTAACTTAACAATTGCTGGACTTGACTCTCAGAAATAGGGATACTCATCAACTCTGCACCCTCACAGAGTATTCTTTCAGCCTCACTCACGACAAAGATTTATAGGTTTTCAAAAATACCAGAAGTATAGAAATTGAGGCTGGCGTTACACCTTGAATCCTGCTAGCCTGTCCAATTGTTTCAGGCTTGTGCTCGTTTAACTTTTGCCTGACCTCGTTTGATAAAGCTTTAATCTCGCTATAGTCTATATCCGATGAAAGCTTAGTATCCTCATTCTTACGATATTTTTCAATTTCATCTAATTGTCGCTTGATGTAGCCTTCATATTTAATTTGATTTTCAACTTGCTCAATGATTGACTTGTCTTCTAAGAATGGTTTCGCTTTGTCAATTTTACTGAGCACTTGATAGTTAATATTTGGTCTTTTAAGTAATGCCTCTAGGCTATATTCATGACTAAGTTTTAAACCTAACACACTTTCAGCCTGAAGATCTCCAGCCTGAACCCAAAAAGATTTTAACCGCTTTTTTTCAATTGCTACCTGTTCATATTTACCATTAAACGAATGCCAGCGAAGGTCATCAATGAGTCCTATTTTTCTAGCTTGGGGCGTTAATCTTTCATCAGCATTATCTTCACGAAGTAATAATCGATACTCGGCTCGAGAGGTAAACATTCGATACGGCTCTGTCGCTCCTTTGGTAGTCAAATCATCCACCATAACACCGATATAAGACTCGTCTCTTTTAGGAATCCATGGGTCCTTTTCTTGTATCTGTAAGGCAGCATTGATTCCAGCTAAAATTCCTTGAGCAGCAGCCTCCTCATATCCAGTTGTGCCATTAATTTGACCTGCGAAAAAAAGTCCAGATATTTTTTTAACTTCAAGTGTTTGTTTTAAGCCTCGAGGGTCGAAAAAATCGTATTCAATAGCGTAGCCTGGTCGAATAATCTTTGCATTTTCAAAACCTTTAATTGAGTTTACAAAATCTTCTTGAACCTCATAAGCTAATGAGGTAGAAATGCCATTTGGATACACCTCGTGAGTTGTCAATCCCTCTGGTTCTACAAAAATTTGATGTGAATCTCTTTCTTCAAATCGCACAACTTTGTCTTCGATTGAAGGACAATAACGAGGTCCTATACCTTCTATTTTGCCACTATAAAGTGGTGAATCTTTTAGTCCATTATTAATATATTCATGTGTTTTAGAGTTGGTATGCGTAATAAAGCATGGTATCTGCTGAGGGTGATCAGTAGATTGACCCAAGAAAGAAAAGCTTGGTAATGGCGTATCCCCTTCTTGCTTTTGTAAAACATCAAAATTAATTGTTCTTCCATCTAGTCGTGGAGGTGTCCCAGTCTTTAGTCTTCCAACTCCTAATTCATATGATCGTAATTTTTCTGATAAAACATTTGCAGGCGCATCGCCAGCTCGACCACCCTGGTAATTCTCTTTACCAATATGAATAATGCCACCTAAAAAAGTACCAGATGTTAGAATCACTTTATCTGAAAAAAACTCTAAACCCATTTGGGTTATCACACCTTTGACTCTATGATTTTCAATAATCAAATCATCAACTGGCTGCTGAAACAAAGTTAAATTCTCTTGATTTTCAATTTTGCTTCTAATGGCTGCTTTATATAATATTCTGTCTGCTTGAGCTCTGGTCGCCCTCACGGCAGGACCCTTTGANGCGTTTAACGTTCTAAATTGAATTCCCGCAACGTCTATGGCCTTCGCCATCGCACCCCCCATAGCATCTATCTCTTTTACTAGATGTCCCTTTCCAATACCACCAATAGCAGGGTTGCAGCTCATCTGCCCTAACGTCTCTACATTGTGTGTAATCAGTAATGTGTCAACGCCCATTCTAGCAGAAGCTAAGGCCGCCTCTGTTCCAGCATGCCCACCACCAACAACAATTACAGGAAAATATTTACTACGCTTCATTCTCTTTAGATTAAATAAATAAAAAGGCCCGAATTTCGGGCCTCTTCATTATACGCTCTATGTATTAAGCTAANTGGTCAGTCTAACTCGCCTTAAACATAGCATATACTAGTATTTATAACCAGCTTCAAATAGTGTATCTTGCGAAGAAGGTTGTGAACCCGAAACATANTCACCTTTAGAGGCCTCTGAGTTAGCTTGACATCTTGCCATTAAGGCCTTTTGACCTGCTTTAATATCACTACCTTTCCATGCCTGCAAACACGATTGCTGCAGAGCCCTACCATAAGAAAATGTCAAGCTTGTAGAGCTTTTATGCTCAATACTGTTCATGGTATTAAGATAAACAGAGGCATCCTCTTCAGTCAAACCACCTGAAAGAAACATAATTCCTGGAACAGCTGCTGGTACGCAACGATTCATTGTCCGAACTGTCATCTTAGCAACTTCTTCAGAATCTGCTTTATTCTTATTATCAGCACCAGAAACCGTCATTGATGGTTTGAGTAATGTTCCTTCCAAGAAAACATTATTTTCTGAGCAAGCTTTGTAAACCTCAACTAAGACTTTTTCTTGTACTTNTGCTGTTTTCTCAATAGTATGATCACCGTCCATTAAAATTTCAGGCTCAATAATTGGAACAAGGCCAGACTCTTGACAAATTTTTGCATATCTTGCAAGTCCCCAAGCATTTTCTCTAATTGCAAGATCTGTTGGACATCCATCAGCTGTGATTTGAAGAACAGCACGCCATTTTGCAAAACGTGCGCCTTGCTTATAATATTCAGCTGTCCGTTCAGCAAGGCCTTCTAGACCTTTACACCAAGTTTCAACCTCATGTGCTCCAGCTAGTGGACTTAGACCCTTATCAACCTTGATACCAGGAATAATGCCCAACTTTTTAATTTTTGAAACCATACTTTCACCATCAAGATGATTTTGATATAGTGTTTCTTCAAAAAGGATAGTGCCACTTATGAACTCACCAAGACCTTCTGNAGTAAAAAGCATGCCGCGATATGCTTGTCGATTTTCTTCTGTGTTTTCTATATTAATTCCAGCAAGACGCTTACCTATAGTTGGAGTGGACTCATCCACTGCAAGCAAGCCTTTTCCACTAACTGCTAGGCGATTAGCTGTNTCTCTTAATTCGTCTTTNTTATCTATCATTTTGTTCACCTTTTATATTNTTAATTTAATAGTCTCCATCACCAACACGNAGAATCTTNATCAGATTCGTTCCACCCGATTTATCTTTATGCATCCCTTTTGTTAATATTGCTATGTCACCATTCTCAACTGCAGATTTACTTTGAAGATTNTCAACCACATGGGTGTTGACATCATTCCAATCATCCATACTAGTTTTTTCTATATAACANGGATAAACACCTCTATATAAAGTAACTTTTTGTAATGTTTTATTATTATCTGACATAGCAAAAATTGAGATATTTGAACTAATTCTAGACATCACCAAAGCAGTCTTTCCCGTTTGAGTCAGCGCTGCAACAACTTTTGCACCAATATGATTTGCAGCATACATGGCACTCATAGCGATCGTATAATCAATCTCTTCAAAGGGCTCGTGAAGTCTATGATGAGATAAGCTCGCTCTTCGACTTTTTTCAGCCTCAAAACAAACATCACTCATTGTTTTAACGGCATTGACTGGATATTCACCAACGGCAGTTTCTGCTGAAAGCATTACAGCATCTGTGCCATCGAGAACGGCATTGGCTACATCAAACACCTCTGCCCGAGTGGCAATGGGATTAGCAATCATTGACTCTAACATTTGTGTCGCTGTAATCACAACTTTATCACTAGATCGAGCCAATTTTATAAGCCGTTTCTGCACTGCTGGTAACTGCGGATCTCCGATTTCAACTCCTAGATCTCCACGAGCAACCATAATTCCCGCTGACTCATTTAATATCTCTTGAATTATGTCGTCTGCTAATGCTTCAGCTCGTTCAATTTTCGCGATAACGCTTGCACTTGAACCAGCCTCTTTTAAGAGTCTTTTAGTTTCACGTACATCATTTACACTGACAGGAAAAGATAAAGCAACGTAGTCAGCATCAGCTTTTGCTGCGGTCAAAATATCTTTCTTATCTTTGTCAGTTAGGGCATGAGCACTTAAACCTCCACCACGCAAATTAATGCCTTTATTGCTATATAAAGTTCCTTCTTGAACTACGGTAGTTATAATTTTTGAGCCATCAGTACTTTCCACTTCAAGAATTATTTTTCCATCATCTAGAAGTAACATATTGCCAGCATTCACTTCACTTGGTAACTTCTTATAAGCAATACCAACAGAATTTAAATTACCTCCGTTTTCATCCAAATCGGCATCAAGAGTAAACTTGGAGCCATTTGCTAATTCAATTTTGTCATTTTTGAAAGCAGATATACGAATCTTTGGGCCTTGAAGATCCATTAAGATACCGATGTAGGTATCGTTTTCTTTTGCATAGTTTCTCACTGCCACAACACGGCTCAAATGCTCCTTCTCTTCGCCATGAGAAAAATTAATGCGAACAACATTTACCCCTGCATCTAGGATTCCTTTTAATACTCCTGGTTCATCAGTTGATGGTCCAAGAGTTGCTAAAATTTTAGTTCGTCTATTCATAATTCTTTCTCCAGAGATCTTTTTTCTAATATTTCAACAACTGGTAATTTTTTGCCTTCTAAAAACTCCAAAAAAGCACCCCCACCAGTTGAAATATAAGATATTTTATCTTCTATATTAAATTTATCAACTGCAGCCAAAGTGTCGCCACCACCTGCAATTGAAAATGCCTCGGATTCTGCAATAGCATTTGCTAGAATCATAGTACCACTTGCAAATTGATCAAACTCAAATACACCAACAGGGCCATTCCAAACAATCGTTCCAGCATTACGCATAATTTCAGCTAATTCATTAGTAGAATTGGGTCCTATATCAAAAATCATATCGTCACTTGCAACGCTATTTGAACTTTTAGTTTCGGCAACAGCAAACTCTGAAAATTCCTTGCCACAAACCACATCTGCTGGAATCGGAATTTCACACTTTTCCATTAAAGATTGCGCTGTAGGAATAAGATCGTGCTCACATAAAGACTGGCCAACACCATGTCCCTGAGCTGCTATAAATGTATTAGCAATTCCGCCTCCTACTACCAACTGATCTACAATCTTCGAAAGAGCATCCAAAACTGTTAACTTGGTCGACACTTTTGAACCCCCAACAATAGCAACCATTGGTCTCTTTGGATTATCCAGTGCCTTCCCAAGCGCCTCTAATTCCCCAATAAGAAGTGGTCCTGCACAAGCTATAGGTGATATTGAGCAACCCCATAGGTTGATGCGTGAGCTCTATGGGCGGTTCCAAATGCATCTTGAACACAGACATCACATAGAGCTGCCATTTTTTTTGATAAAACCTCATCATTTTCTTTTTCACCTTCATTGAATCTGACATTTTCACAAAGCACAACTTCGCCAGATTCTATCTCAACACCCTCAAGCCAGTTACGCTCTAGAGTTACTGGTTGACCAAGTAACTCAGCAAGATGTTTAGCCACTGGTTCAAGTGAAAATTTCTCATCAAACTCTCCAGCAGTAGGTCGACCAAGGTGTGAAGTAATCATTACCTTAGCTCCAGACTTGATAGCATACATAATAGTTGGTAGTGATGCAACAATTCGTTTATCGCTAGTAACCTCACCATTCTTTATTGGAACATTTAAATCTTGCCTAATTAAAACTCGCTTTCCATTCAAATCTAGATCGGTCATTTTAAGTACATTCATTTAACTATCCCCAACTCATTCCAAATATGATTTATTGCGCAATGTGTCCAGCTAAGCGCAACAAATTGCAGGTATAGCTATACTCATTATCATACCAAGAGACTAATTTAACAAACGTAGAATCCATTGACATACCAGCCTCCGCATCAAAAGTTGAAGCGCAAGAGCTACCTACAAAATCTGTAGAAACAACTTTTTCATCTGTATAACCTAAAATGCCATTCATTGATCCTTCGGAAGCTGATTTCATTGCTGCACAAATTGCTTCATAGTCTGACTCATTATTTAGTTCAGCAGTTAAATCAACAACTGAAACATCAGAAGTTGGAACCCTAAAGGCCATACCTGTTAATTTTCCATTAAGCTCAGGCAAAACTTTACCAACAGCTTTAGCTGCGCCAGTTGATGAAGGGATAATATTTTCTAAAATTCCGCGACCACCCCTCCAGTCCTTCATAGATGGGCCATCAACAGTTTTTTGAGTTGCTGTTGCAGCATGAACAGTAGTCATTAGTCCTCGTTTAATACCCCATTCATCGTTTAGCACTTTGGCAATTGGAGCTAAGCAATTTGTAGTACATGAAGCAGCTGAAATTATTGCCTGACCGTCATATGAATCATGATTAACACCGTAAACAAACATAGGCGTACTATCTTTAGATGGAGCTGATTGGATTACTTTTTTAGCCCCTGCATCTATATGAGCTTGGCAACCTTCTTCTGTTAAGAAGAAGCCAGTACAATCGATTACTAAATCTGCGCCAACATCGCCCCACTTTAAATCAGAAGGATTACGCTCAGCAGTTAAACGAATCTTTTTACCATCAATAACGAAATTATTTCCTTCTACTTCAACATCTTTACCAAAACGACCATGCACTGAATCATATCTAAGCATATAGGCTAAGTAATCATTATCTAGAAGATCGTTAATTCCTACTACCTCTAAATTATCAAAATCCTTATCGATTGCACGGAAAACCATGCGCCCGATTCGACCAAAACCATTAATACCAACTTTTATCGTCATCATTTACTCCTTAAAAAAATTTAACCTAAAACTGTCTTTACTGTAGCAACTACATTGTCAACAGTAAACCCAAAATGTCTAAATAAATCACCTGCTGGTGCCGACTCGCCATAAGTTGACATTGCCACAATTCCTCCATCAAGACCCACATATTTATACCAAGATTCTGCCACTCCAGCTTCGATAGCAACACGCTTAACACCAGGCGTTAATACAGAGTCTTTATATTCTTGATTCTGCTCATCAAACACGTTGGTTGATGGCATAGAGACTACACGAACTTTTTTATCACTCATCGCTTCAGCAGAGTCGACTGCCAAAGAAACCTCAGATCCAGTAGCTATCAAAATAACATCTGCATCACCATTACAATCCTTCAAAACGTAACCACCTTTTTCAATGTTACTGACTTGTTCGGTAGTTCTGTCCATTGGAGTTAAGTTTTGTCTTGAGAAAATTAGTGCTGTTGGGGCATCAGTTCTTAGCATCGCCATTTTCCATGAAACTGCTGACTCTATAGCGTCACATGCGCGCCAGGTTTGAAAGTTAGGGATAACACGCATTGTTGCTATTTGTTCAACAGCTTGGTGTGTTGGACCATCTTCACCAAGACCAATTGAGTCATGAGAGTAAACAAAAATAGTACCGATCTTCATCATTGCAGACATCCGAAGGGCATTACGCATATATTCCATAAACATAAGAAAAGTTGCGCCATAAACTTTCAAGCCGCCGTGAAGAACCATACCATTCATCATAGCCGCCATTCCAAACTCTCGAACCCCCCAGGAAATGTAATTACCTTCTGCATTATCTGCATTTACAACAACACTTCCAGACCAATTAGTCAAATTTGAACCAGTTAAATCAGCAGAGCCACCAAACAATTCAGGTACTATTGGACCCATAGCCTCAATTGCATTTTGTGATGCTTTTCTCGAGGCAATATTAGGCATTTCTTGTTGAGTTTTAGAAATGTATTTGTCCATTTCACTAGCAAAGCTATCGGGTAATTTCCCTGACATACGTCTCTCAAGCTCACCTGCTTCTTGAGGAAATGAAGCCCTATAAGCTTTAAACCTTTCATTCCATTCATCTTCAACTTCAGAACCTTGAGAATGGTGATTCCATCCATCATAAATTTCTTGTGGAATCTCAAACGGAGCAAAATTCCATCCAAGTTGCTCTCTTGTTTTAGCGATTTCCTCATCACCTAATGGCGCACCGTGACAGTCATGTGAACCTGCTAAATTAGGTGAACCATAACCAATTACAGTTCGAGTACAGATTAAAGTTGGTCTGTCATTTATTGACTTAGCTTCAACGATAGCAGCATCAATTGCCTCAGGATCATGTCCATCAACATCAGATATTACATGCCAATTGTAAGATTTAAAACGACCAGGTACGCCCTTCTCCATCCAGTCACCAATATGACCATCAATTGAAATATCATTGTCATCCCAAAAGGCTATTAATTTTCCTAACCCAAGAGTGCCGGCCATAGAACAAGCCTCATGAGACAACCCTTCCATAAGACAACCATCCCCCATAAATACGTATGTATGATGATCAACAATACTGTGTCCAGGTTTATTAAATGTTGCAGCAAGAGTTCTTTCAGCAATTGCCATACCTACAGCATTGCAAATCCCTTGGCCTAATGGACCTGTAGTTGTTTCAACGCCATCTGCATAACCATATTCAGGGTGGCCTGGCGTTTTTGAATGAAGTTGGCGAAAATCCTTTAGATCATCAATACTTAAATCAAAACCGGTCAAATGTAACAATGAATAAATAAGCATTGAACCATGTCCATTTGAAAGGACAAATCGATCTCTGTCTGACCAATTAGAATTAGAAGGATTAAACTTTAAATGCTTATTCCATAAAACCTCAGCAATATCAGCCATACCCATAGGAGCACCTGGATGCCCAGAGTTTGCTTTTTGAACTGCATCCATACTCAAAGCGCGGATAGCATTAGCTAATTCAATTTGTGTTGCCATTATTTAAACCTATGAATTTATAAGAACCCTAGATTATACATTTTTTTTATCCCTTTCCTGCCCTCAAAAGCCTATACAACAGCAAATAGGAGGAAAAATATTCAATTGTAGTATAATATGATTATGAATTTATGAAATAAAAATCAAATATCGATAACAATCTTTAAATCATCTCATTTTTAATCCAGTAAAATTATAGATTAGACACAAAATTATATTATTACATTTTGTGTCAAATTGGTTGTTACTGTCATCATATAAAATAATCTGATTAATTATATTAAAGAACTTTAATGGTTAAAAATGTAGTCTGGTTGGATGATGTTAGCATGTCAGATGTTGACAAAGTTGGTGGCAAGAATGCTTCATTGGGTGAAATGATAAGTGGTCTTAGTTCACAAGGCGTTAGGGTCCCTGGTGGCTTTGCAACTACAGCTGAAGCGTTCGAATCATTTTTAAGCCACTCAAATCTAAAAAACAAAATAAACGATCTACTTTTATCGCTTGATATTACTAATATCAAAGAGCTTACCAAAACAGGAACATTAATTCGAAAATGGATTGAAGAAGCTCCTTTTCCTGAAGATCTTCACAAAGATATAGTTGATAATTATCACAAATTAGCTGAGAAGTATGGATCATCAGTAACATTTGCCGTTCGCTCATCAGCCACAGCAGAGGACTTACCTGAAGCTTCTTTTGCTGGCCAGCAAGAAACGTATCTCAACATTAGTGGCATTGATGATATCCTCGTTTCAATTAAAAAAGTATTTGCCTCTCTATATAACGACAGGGCTATCTCATATAGAGTACACCAAGGATTTGAACATGAGATGGTTTCACTTTCTGCTGGTATTCAGCAGATGGTAAGAAGCGATATTGGCGCAAGTGGCGTTATGTTTACTCTTGATACTGAGTCTGGCTTTAATGAAGTCGTCTTTATTACTTCTGCTTACGGCTTAGGTGAAACAGTTGTTCAAGGATCTGTAAATCCTGATGAGTTTTATGTTCATAAGCCTACACTTATATCTGGTAAACCAGCAATTCTTTCTAGAAGTCTTGGCTCTAAATCAATAAAAATGATTTATGCAGATGCTAAATCAAACTCCTCAGTAAACACTATTTCAGTTGATCAAGAAGAACGTCTCAAGTTTAGTTTAAATGACACTCAGATTGAAGAGCTCGCTCAGTATGCAATGAAGATTGAATCACACTATGGAAGAGCAATGGATATAGAGTGGGCACTTGATGGTTATGATGGAGAACTATATATTGTTCAAGCCAGGCCAGAAACCGTAAAAAGCCGGCAAAATTCTCAACAAATTGAACGCTATAAACTTATTGAAGCATCTGACATTCTTATAGAAGGACGAGCAATAGGTCAGAAAATTGGGTCTGGAAAGACTAGAATAATTAATGATTTATCTGAGATGGAACTAGTTAAAAAAGGCGATGTTCTTGTTACTGATATGACCGATCCTGACTGGGAGCCAGTTATGAAACTTGCTTCTGCAATTATTACTAATCGTGGCGGAAGAACCTGTCATGCAGCAATTATAGCTAGAGAACTAGGAGTACCTGCGATTGTAGGAACTGGAAGTGCGACTGAAGCACTTAAAGATACTAAAGTGGTTACAGCTTCATGCGCCGAAGGAGATACAGGTAAAGTTTATCAGGGTGTTTTAAAATTTGAACACACTTTTTCAGAGGTTAATGAATTACCAGATGTACCTGTAAAGATTATGATGAATGTTGGTAACCCTTCAAGAGCGTTTGACTTTTCTACTATCCCAAATGCAGGTGTGGGACTTGCAAGACTTGAGTTTATTATTAATAACACCATTGGAATTCACCCTAAAGCCCTACTTGAGTTTGATGACCTTTCAAATGAACTTCAAACTGAAATTGCAAAACGAACCTCTTGCTATAAATCTCCAGTTGATTTTTATGTTGAGAAACTGACTGAAGGGATTGCTACCATTGCTGCAAGTTTTTCAGGGTCTCCCGTAATCATACGTATGTCAGATTTTAAGTCTAATGAGTACTCAAATTTATTTGCAGGAGAACTTTACGAGCCAGAAGAAGAAAATCCTATGATTGGTTTTAGGGGTNCTTCACGCTATATCTCATCAGAATTCATAGAGTGCTTTGAACTTGAATGTCGAGCGATTAAAAAAGTTAGGAATGAAATGGGTTTTCAAAATGTTGAGATCATGATTCCATTTGTGAGAACTACAATAGAGGCTGCAAAAGTCATTGAACTGTTAAAAGAAAATGGATTGGAGAGAGGCAAAGATGGACTCAGAGTTATTATGATGTGTGAGCTTCCATCTAATGCAATTTTAGCGGATGATTTTTTACAATACTTTGATGGTTTTTCTATTGGATCTAACGACCTTACTCAATTAACTCTTGGAATGGATCGAGATTCTGGGTTAATTGCTGATAGCTTTGATGAAAGAAACGATGCAGTTAAGAAATTAATTACTATGGCTATTGAAGCATGTCACCGTCAAGATAAATATATTGGTATATGTGGTCAAGGTCCTTCAGATCATATGGATTTTGCACAATGGCTTTTAGAACAAAAAATTACCAGCATCTCACTTAACCCTGATACAGTAGTTGAAACATGGAACCAACTTGGTAAACTCTGATTATTAATAAAATCCCTATGAGAACTGTTTTCTTTATTTCAGATAGAACTGGTATAACTGCTGAAGCACTAGGCAATAGTCTTCTTACGCAATTTCCTGAAATAGAATTTAAGCGTGTCAACTTAGCATTTATTGATAGCCTTAAAAAGGCCAAGACTGTGGCTAATCTAATCCAAGAAGCCTCCCAAACCGATGGTCAACCAGCTTTAATTTTTAGCACACAGGTATCTAATGAATATCAAAAGCTACTTGAAAATAGTGGCGGGATTATCTTTGATTTGTTTGAAACTTTTATTTCAAAAATGGAAAAGACGCTTGATGCCAAATCTTCTCATGAGATGGGACTATCTCATGGTATTGGAAACAAAAATACATACTCAGGTAGGATTGATAGTATAAATTTTGCACTTAACAATGATGATGGTGTTAATACAAAGAACTATGAAAGTGCTGACATTATTCTAACAGGTGTGTCACGATCTGGAAAAACACCGACATGTCTTTTTTTAGCATTACAGTATGGCATATATGCTGCAAACTACCCACTCATAGAAGAGGACTTAAATACAATTAATCTTCCAAGTATTTTAAAAAAATACAAAAATAAATTGTATGGATTAAGTATTAATCCGGTCCGTCTTCAAAATATCCGTGATGAACGAAGATCAAATAGTGGATACGCTTCGATAGAACAGTGTCGAAAAGAAGTTAGAAGGGCTGAAGATATGTTTATTCAAAATGAAGTACCGTTCATAGATACTAGTCATATTTCGATTGAAGAAATAGCAAGTAGGATTCTACAAAAAAGCAAATTAGAAAGGCGTTATTAAAATTACGAGGCAAGCCTAAATAAAACTTACCTCACTAAAGAATTAAGAAGCTTTTAGAACGTCAACTGCAACAATCTTGTATTCTGGGCACTTGGTTTCTTCATCTGTAACAGCACTCGTAACTTCATTAATTAAGACTTCAGGGAAATGAAAAGTTGTCCGAACAACACCTCTCTTCACACGATCTGTAACCTCAACATCAAGAGTAATTTCACCTCTATCAGATCTCAATGTAGCACGATCACCAGTTAGAAGCTGTTTTGCTTTTGCATCCTTAGGATTCATCATAATAACGTCTTTAGGAAGAATCTCAACATTCGATGTTCGCCTAGTCATCGTTGCACAGTTATAGTGTTGAAGTTCGCGACTTGTCGTAAGAATAAACGGATATTCATTCTTATGCTTAACTAACTCCTCGCTTTCTCTCCAATCATAATAATGAAATTTACCTTTGCCGCGTTTGAATTCACCAATATGAAGTATTTGAGTATCTTCACCTTTNTTGTTNACAGGCCACTGCAAACCCATTGGGTTTGCGCCTAAACCTTCCCAAGTTATGCCCTCAAAAAATGAAACAACACTAGCCACTTCTTTTAGAACCTCAGAAGCGTCAAAATCAGGTTGATCAAAACCCANNTTGCGCATCATTTCAACTATAATTTGACCATCNGTTTTTGTNCCTTTTAGAGGTTTCACTGCAGCATTGACCTGTTGAACTCGTCTCTCNGTATTNGTAAATGTTCCACTCTTTTCAAGGAAAGTTGTNCCTGGNAGNACCACATCTGCCATCTTGGCAGTTTCACTCATAAAAATTTCTTGAACAACAAGAAGATCNAGTCCTTGCATAGCCTTAACAACNTGGTGTGTATTTGGATCAGTCTGTACNACNTCTTCAGCAAAGATCCACAAAGCCTTAAGTGAACCATCTATAGCNCCATCAAACATTTCAGGAATCTTTCTNCCTGGAGTTGTTGGCGTAGGAAGTCCTAGTTTATCTTCATAAAAATCTTGAACTTCTTTTTGATCCATCCATAAGTAACCTGGACCATGATGTGGTTGACAACCCATATCCGCAGCGCCCTGNACATTGTTCTGACCACGCAGTGGATTTACACCAACGCCTGGACGACCAAGGTTGCCTGTCATCATTGCTATGTTAGAAATTAACATAACTGTCTGAGANCCTTGNGAGTGCTCTGTCACACCTAAACCATGAAACTCCATTGCATTTTCTGCAGAGGCATATGCAAGAGCAACAGCTTTAACGTCTTCTTTATCAAGACCACTAATCTTGGCCATTGCATCAACATCAAGATCTTTTATTTGTTCAATAAATTCTTCGCCACCTTCACAGCGATCTTTGATAAACCCATAATCTACAAGACCAGCCTCAACTATAAAATACTGAATCATATTTAGTACGGCAACATTTGTACCGGGCTTAAGCTGTAAGTGATGGTCAGCCATACGAGCTAACTCTGTCCTAACTGGATCGATCACAATAAGTGTTGCACCAGACATAGCTTGCTGTTTAATTTTTGCACCTGTTACTGGGTGAGCTGCAGTTGGATTTGCGCCTATAATGATCATGCAGTCAGCTAAAGGAATGTCAGCAGTCGAATTAGTTCCAGCACCTGTACCAAAGCTTTGTTGCATTCCCCAAGCAGTTGGTGAATGGCAAACACGCGCACAACAATCAATATTATTAGTGCCAACCAATTGACGTATCATTTTTTGAAACATATAGTTTTCTTCATTTGTACAACGCGCAGAAGAGATACCAGCGATTGAATCTGAACCATGATCTTCTTTAATTGATTCAAACTTGTCTTTAATAAAATCTAAAGCCTCATCCCAAGAACAAGGAGTCAACTCACCATTTTTTCTAATAAGTGGTGATGTTAATCTGTCTTCATGATTATAAAATTTAAATGCATAACGACCTTTTAAACAAGTATGTCCTTGATTTACTGCATCTTGTGGTGCACGAATTGATAATACTTCGTCATTTTTTACAGCAACTTCTAAGTTACAGCCTACTCCGCAGTATGAACATGTAGTACGGACAGTTTTATCAGCTTCGACTGATTTTGATTGAAATACATCAGAAATCGCAGATGTAGGACAAGTTTGTGCACAAGCCCCACAAGAAACACAAGAAGAGTCGCCAAACAACATATCATTATCAGTGGTAATCCGAGATTCAAAGCCTCGCCCTGTCATAGTCAATGTGAATTGACCTTGAACTTCATCACACGCACGAACACATCTTGAGCAGTTAATACACTTAGATAAATCCATACGCATATATGCGTGAGATAAATCTTTTTCACGGTCACAATGGTTTTTACCTTTTGCATAGCGTATTTTACGAACACCAACACTTGCTGCTACATCTTGTAATTCACAGTTGCCATTTACTTCACATGTCAAGCAGTCAGGGGGATGATCACTAAGAACTAGTTCTACAATATTTCTACGCAGTGTCTTAACACTATCAGAATTGGTATAAATTCGCATACCAGGATTAATCGGAGTGTGGCATGAAGCAACAGTTCTCTTAGGTCCATCTTCAGTGTGTTGAACTTCAACTGAACAAACACGACAAGCGCCATAAGGTTTTAGATTGTCATCATCACAAAGTGTTGGGATAATTTTTTCACCCAAGGATTTGTTACTAAATTCTAAGATAGAGGTTGAATCATCAAATGGAAACTCAACATCATCAATGAATACGCCTTGTGGGTTATCCGACATACTACTTCTCCATTAAAGGTTTAAACTCGTCAGCACAGTGCTCGAGTAAATTTTTTATTGCAAGTGGTAAACCACCACCTAAGGCACATAACGAACCTACTTCCATTGTCTGTAATAAATCATGGATCAATTCTTCTGAGAACTTCTGGTCTTTTTCTAAAGCTGATTCTAACATTTCTTTTCCACGAGTTGAACCCAAACGACAGGGGAAGCATTTTCCACATGACTCATGTTCCGTGAAAGCAAATAAATGTTTTGCATATTCTACTGCCGAAAATGACTTGGGAATACAAACAAAACTTGCATGACCAAGTAAAAATCCTTTCTCAGAGAAATCTTCAAAATCTAATGTCAGAGTCTTTAAGATATCAACTGGAACAACACCACCAAGGGGTCCACCAATCTGTATAGCTTTAATACTATCATTAAAGCCACCACCAATCTCATCAATAATAAAACTGATTGGGGTTCCTAAATCTACTTCATAAAGACCTGGATTATTAAAATAACCGTCTAGTGAGATTAATTTTGTACCTAATGATCTTCCATTTCCAATATTTTTGTAGAACTCACTACCAAGTTTAAAGATTGCAGCAACTGCTGCTAAACTTTCAACATTATTTACTACGGTTGGTTTTTTATATAAACCTTCAACTACAGGAAACGGAGGACGAACATCTACCTCAGCGCGACGGCCNTCAATAGANGCTATNAGTGCNGTTTCTTCTCCACAAATATAAGCACCTTGGCCTTCGACTACATTCATATCAAAATCAAAGCCAGTTCCTAAAATATTATCNCCCAGCAATCCCAATTCACGAAGCTTTGCTAATGCATCATTAGTAATAGTAATTGATTCAGGGTATTCTCCTCNAATATATAAAAAACCTTGCTTTGAACTAATAATATAGGCACAGATGACCATCCCAAACAAAACTTTTAGTGGCTGCTCTTCNAGCAAATATCTATCAGAAAATGCCCCAGGATCGCCTTCATCTGCATTACAAACAACATATTTAGTGGTAACTTCTTGATCCTTACAAAATTCCCACTTCATACCAGTTGGAAAGCCTGCACCTCCACGTCCACGAAGTCCTGAGTCTTTTAGAGTAGCAATTAAATCAGCTTTTTCAGTTGCAAAGCATACTTTTAGTAAATCTTTAAAGTCATCNTAACTAGAAAAAATCTTGTCTTCAACTAANAACGATGTATTTGAAAATGACTTCATTGTATAAGCAGGACTGGTATGCTTGCCAGCAATAATTTGATCTAATTTATTGATATCATCACCGGAGTAATTTTCACCGTTATAGTTAAAGGCGCTATTCTCATAACANCTTCCAAGGCAAATCATTTCACCAACGTTTTCTTTTCCAAACTTTTGATTTAGTTTATCAGCAACCACCNCTTGNGTTCCTCTACAAAGACAAGCGCTTCCAGAACATACATAGGCTTTTTTGCTTTTAAAGTCTTCGCTTAGAAAGTCATAAAAACTCTTAGTACTATGGACCGTAGAAACACCCAAATTGTATTCGGCTGCAAGCTTAGAGTCACTGGCCTCTGTTGGACTAACTGAAATCTTTCCAAACAAGCTATTTTTGTCGTCCTTTTTTCCTGACAATAAACTGATATTTCTCGACATTTAATCTCCTAAACTCTTTCTCTAATGCGCCAAGCACCAGTATAGACATTATATTTATTTTTTTTGATAAAACCAACTAAAGTAATATCAAATTTTCT
>JGI26382J51730_1000551_pt1 | contig 18530 bp, 17 predicted proteins | sample SaaInlV_165m_DNA_2_FD_51730 | JGI IMG/M metagenome (IMG submission 51730) | reverse complement strand
TTTGCTATTGATGATTTGAAAGTTGTTTCCGCTGATGGGAATCAAAAACAAATTGAAGAAGCCCAATATTGGCGATCCTTATGTAAATGGAAAAAAGGTAATGCCCAAACTGGGATTGATGAATTAACGGATTTATTGGGTAAGTCTAAATCAAAAGAAGTTCAATCTCGTTGTCATTTATCTTTAGCAGAAATTGCGAATGAATTAAAAGATTCTGACTTAGCACTTACGCATTTACAGGAAGGTGCAAAATTGACAAAAGACCGTGCACAGAAAGGGGTTATTTATACTCGACTTGCGGAAATGGCATTTAATAGGAAAAATTATGAATTAGCAATAAATGCGTATGGGAAAGTAGTGGCTAATTCGATATCGAAAGAAAAAGTTGAAAAAGCACATTTGCAAATATTGAAAATCCTTCGATTAGAAAAAGAATATAGATCTGCGGCTCGAAAAATTAAAGGAATGCTAACAGATGATAAATTCAAACGAATTGCTGGATATCTCGAATTAGAATTAGTCCAACTTTATAGAGCGCAGGGTGAAGAGTCTGAAATTGAATCAAGATTGGAGATTATTGTTAATGCGTATCAAAGAACACCTGTTTCAGCCGAAGCTTATTATTATTTGGGTGAGATTTATACATCTCAAAAATGGGATTTAGAAAAATCTAAAGACTATTTCAATCTCGTGAGTAAAGAATCGAGCAAATCTCTTTTTACGCCAATGGCGAAAAGTAAAAGTAACGCAATTGGTCGCTATCAAGAAGCTGAAAAAGATTTAGAATCCCACTTTATCTTATTGAATCAAGATTCGACTTTATTAGTCTCAGAATCAGATACCACAAAACAAAGTGTTTCCATTATCAAACCAGATAGGTCCATTCCTGAACTTTATTATCAATTAGGCGATTTAGAAGCGTTTAGTTTTAATCGAAATTCGGAAGGAATAGCATTTTTACAAAAAATTATAACAGATTATTCAGAATCGTCTTTTCATGCAAAATCCATGTTTACCATTGCATTCATGTATGAAAGTAATGGCGATTCACTTAATGCATTACTCATGAGAAATCGCCTGAAAAAAGATTACCCAAAATCCGAATATGCAGCTTATTTATCTGACGATATCATTGTTGAAAAAAAGGAACAGGAATTAGTTTTTTCACAAGCAAATAAAGAAATTTCTTTAAATCCAGAAGAATCAATTTCGTTATTTAAAAAAACAATAAACCTTAATACGGAAACGGAAGTCTCTGTAATAGCAGCTTATACAATTAGTTATTACTATGACCAAAATGCAGAAATTGACAGTGCGATGAAATATTATGAGTGGATTCAAGAAAACCACCCGCGGTCTGACCAAGCGCAGAGCGCAAGTCTTAGACTTAAATCACTTCAAATGGTTTTATCCGCTTTGGAAGTTGAGCAAGATTCGACTCAAATTGCTCCGGAACAAAATTGAGAGCAAATATCTTTTCTTTTTGCTATCGATTTACCCGATTTATTGTTACAAAAACTCTTTATTTTTTTCAGGCGATTCTATTTAAACCAAAAGATTTAGAACCGGCAGTTAAATTGGGGGATTCTGTTTTATCAACCATCTCATTTGTTGGCACTCCATTTTTCAATTTCCCACTTCCGACTTATCAAGANGTAGAAGTTTTCGATTTAATTTTNCCATCTCCATTAATAGGAAGTTCTTTCAAATCAGAAACATCAATTCTAAATATTTGGCTTAAGATGGGATTAGGTGGACTCATTTTTAAAACAATTTTAAAGAATCCGNGAAATGGAAATGAACAGCCAAGATTACAAGACGCATANTTAGATGGAGAANCAGGCTTATTGAATTCCATGGGATTGCCTGGCCCTGGAATTGATTCTTTTGCCCAAGCGATAACTCAATCAAAATTGTGGAAATATAATCGACCNTTGGGTATTAGTATTGGCGGAGATTCATATAAAGAATATATTCAAAATATAGCCAAGATTCAGGACGCTATGTTGCCTACATCTTTTCCGTTTTTTTATGAAATAAATATTAGTTGTCCAAATACTGAAAACGGAGGAACATTAGGCGAAAACCCAAAGCTTTTAAATGGTCTCCTTACTGAAATTCGTCAGGGTAATTCAACTCCGATTTCTGTAAAAGTTTCCCCAGAATTGTCGGATGAGAAATTGAAACAAATTGGAGATCTGTGTAGAAAACATGAAAAAATATTTATTAATGCAGGAAATACGCACTATAAAAAACCGAGTGAAGTTGGTATTTATCCAAATGACTTTTCAATGATAGGAGGTGGTTTTTCCGGTCCGTCATTATTTTTGCGAACCTTAGAAATGGTGAAAATATTTTCTGAATTTAAAATACCGATTTTGGCCACGGGTGGGATTTCAACAATTCACCATATAAATGCGGCCAAACAAAATGGTGCAGTATTATTCGGAATGGCCACCGCATTGGTATTAGATCCTTACTGTGTTCCAAAAATTAATTCTCAACTCTAAATGTTTACTATTGTACTTCTAGAGCCACAAATTCCACCGAATACAGGTTCAACTGGCAGATTGTGTGGCGCAACCAATACGAGACTTCATATAGTTGGGAAATTGGGATTTGAATTATCGGATAGAACTTTGAAACGTGCGGGATTGGATTATTGGGACCATATTGATTGGGAGTATTTTCCCAAACTAGATGAATATTGCTCTAAAATGATTAAAAATGAATCATTTCATCTATTGACTACTAAATCGTCTTTATCGTACACTTCGAGGCAATTTAAGGATGGAGATCATCTTGTATTTGGTAGTGAGACAGCTGGGATTGATGAAGCATTTTTAAAAAAGCATTGGTCAAATACGTGTACAATACCCATGGAAAATCAAAATATTAGAAGTCTAAATCTAGCCACGAGTGTGGGTATCGTCCTTTATGAAGCAATTCGGCAAATTAATGAAATCTAANCTTTTAATTCTTCTTNTAATATTGGTTCAAGGGTGTTCAAGTTCCCCAAGATATTTTACTGAAAAAGTGAGTCGACCCAAAAAATCTAAATCCGTAAAATTTCTTAAACCAAAAAGTAGTAAAGACACAAAGCATAATCGAAAGAAAAAAGTGATGAAGGGTGTAAGCTCTTTTTATGCTGAAGATTTCCACGGNAAGCTGACTGCAAATGGAGAAGTGTATGATATGTATGGNGTTACCGCAGCNCANAAAACACTTCCCTTGGGAACTGTCTGTCGTGTCACAAATTTGGACAATGATAAATCTCTCATTCTTCGTGTCAATGATCGTGGACCTTATGTAGCAGGTCGAATATTAGATTGTTCCTATGGCGCTGCAAAAAAGTTAGATTTCCTAAGGCAAGGGACCACAAATGTTAAAATTGAAGTTATCGAATGGGGAGATGGAGCCTATATGCATCATCGAGAGAATAAAAAATGAGTAAATATTTTATGGTTGTAAATCCACATGGTGGATTAAAAAAAGGGATTGGAATACTGGATAGGGTAAAACCTATATTTGAAAGTGGTGGTGCTGAACTCACGGTTTTGGAAACTGAATATGCCGGGCATGCCCGTGAATTTGCTCAAGAAAAAGATTTTACTGGCTATGATGGTTTTTGCGCTATTGGAGGAGATGGCACGATGCATGAAGTCATCAATGGTATGCTGAAGCGACCAGATGGTAGAAAGTTACCCATTGGTTTGGTAACGGGCGGAACGGGCAATTCCTTTATGCATGATTTAGATTGCCTCGATCCTGAAAATGCAGCCAAACGAATTTTAACTGGAAGACTTCGTCCCATTGATATTGCAAAAGTTGATGCAGATGGTGAGACGCTTTATGGATTTAATATCGTTGGGTGGGGCTTGCCAACTGATATAAATGCGTTGGCAGAAAAAATGAGATGGCTCGGTGAACAACGATACAATATTGCATCTATTATTGAAGTCATGCGGGGAAAACAACGATTAGCAAAACTGATAATAGAAGGAAATACCGTTGTGGGAGATTACGGATTCATTTTGGGCTGCAATACGATTCATACCGGTAAAGGAATGATGATGGCGCCCTTGGCTCAATTAAATGATGGATTAATCGATTTGATTATTGCTAGGAAAGCAAGCCGCTTCAAATTATTGAGGTTATTTCCGAAATTATTTAGTGGTGCTCATGTTGGTGATCCATTAGTGGATTATCGCCAAGTGAAAGAATTCTCTATTATTCCGCAGGAAGACAATATTCTAAATATCGATGGTGAAATGATTGGTAGTACGCCCATTCATGTAACAGTAGAACAGGGATTGATAGACGTTCTTGTCTAATTTAGATTATTAGCAAAAAATTCACAAAAGACTAATAACAAAGTAGATACAATGCATGATGTACATATTTAAAATAATTTTATTATTGTCACCATTATACATTTTTTCTTCGTTATAATTGGTGTCTCTGTGGCTAATGAATTAATCAGGGTAAAAAAGGAAAAAAATATGAGTATGTTCAAAGGACGGAATTTGATAAACGCGTTAGGGATTCCTGGGTGGTTATTCCTTATTTGGAAAGGTGATTTATATTATAGTTTTTTTATTTTAATATGTATCGTATTTGCCTTAGGTGAGTTTTATGATATGATGGAGAAAAAAGGTACTAAGCCACTAAGGTGGATGGGAATGTGTAGTGCAGCGTTTATTGCGGATTTTTATTATTCTCAGCCCATAATCACAGGGCATCAAATGGTTGGATGCGTCATACTAATTGTTCTCTTAACTTTTATTTGGGAATTATTCTCCAAAGAGGAGAATTCCGGTTTAAATATTTCCGTAACGATGGCCGGAATTTTATTTGTTCCTATTTTACTCGGAACTGCAATTGATATTCGTCAATTTGATACATTCATGGGCACCCAATTAACTTTAGCATTGGTTCTATCTGTTTGGGCTTGTGACTCGGCTGCGTTTATTTTTGGCACNAAATTTGGGTCAGCAAAAATTTTCCCACGTGTGAGTCCAAATAAATCGTGGGTTGGATCAATTGCCGGATTAATTGCATCAATGAGCGTATTTCATTTATTTTATCATCAAGGGTGGCTTGGAGATTATTTCTCTATGAATGATGCAATAGCGTTTGGAATAATTTCAGGCGTTTTCGGACAAATGGGNGATTTTTCGGAATCTCTTTTAAAACGTGATGCTGGTGTGAAAGACAGTGGTACACTTTTACNAGGGCATGGTGGTGTTCTAGATCGTTTTGACTCCTTGATATTTGCCACACCTATTACTTATCTTTACCTTCATATCTTCATGAACTTTTAATCTTTTTACATAAACCCAATGGAACTTAAATCAATCTTAGCAACAGATTGTGGCTCAACCACAACCAAAGCCATTTTAATACAAAAAATCGATGGTGAATATCGTTTAACCTATCGTGGCGAAGCCCCAACNACTGTAGAAGCTCCTTTCGAAGATGTGACCCGCGGCGTTCTTAATGCAGTTATGGAAATTGAAGAACTGGCCGAACGAAAAATCTTGGATGGAGATGAAATTATGTCCCCACAGAAGAATGGGGAAGGTGTTGATATTTACATTTCAACAAGCTCTGCTGGCGGTGGACTCCAAATGATGGTGGCAGGTGTAGTGAAGTCCATGTCCGGTGAAAGTGCCGAAAGAGCAGCATTGGGAGCAGGATCCATCGTAATGGATGTAATGGCTTCTAATGATGGTCGTTTACCCCATGAGAAAATTAAACGAATTCGTGATCTTCGCCCAGATATGATTTTATTATCTGGTGGAATTGATGGGGGAACAGTTTCCCATGTTGTTGAACTTGCTGAAATTCTTCATGCGGCAAACCCGCAACCCCGTTTAGGTCAAAACTATAAATTGCCTGTGATTTATGCAGGAAACAAAAATGCTCAAGATCAAATTCGTACCACATTAGGTGATATGGTTGATTTGGATATTACAGAGAATATTCGTCCAGTTCTTGAACGAGAAAACCTTGAACCATCACGAGATAAAATCCACGATTTATTTATGGAACATGTGATGCAACAAGCTCCAGGTTATAAAAAACTTATGTCTTGGACAGATGCGCCAATCATGCCAACACCTGGTGCAGTTGGATCCTTAATTGAAATGATAGCAGAAAAAGAAAAAATTACCGTTGTTGGCGTGGATATAGGTGGCGCAACGACTGATATATTTTCTGTATTTGAAGGAAAATTCAATCGGACAGTGAGTGCCAATCTTGGGATGAGTTATTCTATTTGTAACGTATTAGCTGAAGCCGGTTTAGATAATGTGCTTCGTTGGGTTCCATTTGATATCGATCGGAAAGAACTCACAAATCGTATTGGNAATAAAATGATTCGCCCAACCACGGTTCCACAATCCTTAGAAGAATTGTTTCTAGAACAGGCAATTGCCCGAGAAGCACTTCGACTCTCTTTTATTCAGCACAAGGAATTTGCCACCAGTTTAAAAGGGGTCCAGAAAGAGAGAACCATTTCTGATGCGTTTGATCAAACAAGTTCGGGAGAATCATTGGTGAATATGATGGATTTAGATTTACTGGTTGGATCCGGTGGAGTATTGAGTCACGCACCACGGAGAGAACAATCTGCACGAATGTTGATTGACGCGTTTATGCCAGAAGGAATAACACAATTGGCTGTGGATTCTATTTTTATGATGCCACAACTTGGCGTTTTAGCTAATATAGAAAAAGAAGATTTAGCCGAAGAAGCAAGGACTGCTGCACTTGAAGTATTTCACAAAGATTGTTTGATTCGCCTAGGAACCTGTATCGCGCCGGTTGGAAAAGCAAAAGATGGCGCAACAGTCCTTGCTGCTGAATTTGCTATGCCTGATGGCTCAACAATTCATCATAATTTGAAAAAGAATGAACTCTACAGAATCGAAGCACCTTATGAACCGATTCAAGCAAAATTAACGCCGGACAAAAAAATGAATATTGGTGCTGGAAAAGGTGAGCCCATCGATACAACAGTTTATGGCGGTGTTGTTGGACTAATCCTAGATGGTCGAGATCGACCGATTACGATTCCTAATGATTCTGAAAGTAGATTGGCTGCACTTAAAAGTTGGTCAGAAGCAGTAAATGAATATCCTAACACAAATTCTTAATCCTAAGCTAAGATAAATAATGGCACACGCATACACTCCTGGACTTAAAGTATTACATCACACAATAGTTAAAAAGAATCGTCGTCTTCCTATTAAAGGAAAGGTAACAAAAAACATTGGCGACATTCTGAACCCAAATGACATCGTTGCAACCACAGATCTTCCCGGGAATGTCCAAATGGTGAAGGTTGCAAATCTTTTGAATATTGGTCCGGCAGATGTATTGGATGTCATGATGGTAAGTGATGGTGATTCTGTGAAAAAGGGAGAAATGATTGCCCAAACGGAAGGAATGTTTGGTTTCTTCAAATCTGATGTAAAATCTCCCATCGATGGAACTATTGAATCAATCTCGGGTGTTACGGGGCAAATTGTCATGCGAGATGCGCCAATTCCCGTAGAAGTGGATGCTTATATGACGGGTGTAGTAAAAGAGATTATTCCAGAAGAAGGCGTTATTGTAGAATCTGAAGCTGCATTTATTCAAGGTATATTTGGAATTGGTGGAGAATCACGTGGAAATATGGAAATTCTTGTCAAGGATAGAGAACAAGAATTGACTGCAGATTTATTGAATGAATCTCACAAAGGAAAAATTGTGGTGGGCGGTTCCTTTATTAGTCTCGAAACTTATAAAAAAGCATTATCTCTTGGTGTAGCCGGTGTTGTAATCGGTGGATTCAATTATTATGATTTGGAAGATATATTAGGATATACGCTTGGTGTAGCCATTACAGGATCAGAAGATTTGGTCACATCGCTCATTGTAACAGAGGGGTATGGGAATATCCGCATGGGAAGCAGAACCTATGATTTATTAAAAGAGCATGATGGGAAATTTGTTTCAATCAATGGTGCAACCCAGATTCGTGCAGGTGTGATTCGGCCGGAAATTGTTATCCCATTGAAAGATGATGAAATCCCTAAAACTCCTATTCATGAATCAGAAGAAAAAGGGATTGGAGAAGGAAGTTTGGTTCGTGTGATTCGTGCGCCTTATTTTGGAAGAATGGGGCTTGTGAAATCACTTCCATCCGCACTTCAAAAAATGGAATCGGAAACGATGGTCCGTGTTGCTGAAGTTGAAATTGATGATGATATATTAATCATACCACGATCTAATTTGGAAATGGTTGAGACGGATTAAGATTAGGAATGAGGCATTAGTATTAAGAATTGTTTGAGTATGGAGAGAAGATGATTATGGCAAGAAAAAATATTAGAAAGAAATATGATTGATAGTATAAAAGATATGCTTATTGGAAATATTGATCCAAAGACAACATCTCTGTCAATAGAAGAGCAGGATAAATTATTCCTTGAAAAAATCGCAAAAAAGATTCATGATTCCGGTTTTGTAACGCCAGCAGTATTTTTCTTAGAAATGACAAAACCTTTATCACTTTTAGGGAGTCATGCACTTGTATTTTTAGGCCCAATTTTAAATGCATTTATTCAATCCGAAAATTATTATAGAACAGTCCAGGTTTTTGAAGAATCTGAAAATATTGAAATTTTATTAAACATGATCGAAGCGTTAGAAAACACCGCCAAGATTGCTAATGGAGATAATCATGAATGATCGTGATTTTATGATCAGTGNAGGNGGNATCTCGCTTGCTTTTCTGATTTATTGGTTTGCNGGACATCCATATTTTGTTACGGAAAGACTTGTGATGTTTCTTACCATCATGATCTTTTCGGGTACACTTATGTTTTATATCCGAAAAGCTCGTCGTGGGGAAGATATCTTTTTAAGGGACATACCTGGACTTAAAGCCATAGAAGAAGCGGTAGGGCGATCCACAGAAATGGGGAAGCCTGTTTTATATGTTCCTGGTATTATGGATATGGATCAAGTTGAAACGGTTGCTGGTGTTATCGTACTTGGTCATGTTTCTAAAATGACGGCAAGATACGAAACCACATTGAATGTTCCTGTCTCCCGTGCTATTGTGATGAAAGCGGCTCAGGAAGCCTGTAAAGAATCGTATCTTATGGAAGGTCGTCCAGATATGTTTCATGATGATATGGTTCATTATCTTACGGATGAACAATTTGCTTTTGCTGCCGGTGTGAATGGCATTATGGTTCGTGAAAAACCCGCCGCTTGTCTCTATATGGGCAAATTCTATGCAGAATCATTAATTTTGGCAGAAACTGGGAATTCAATTGGTGCGATCCAAATTGCTGGAACTGCATCTCAAGCTCAAATTCCATTTTTTGTTACGGCCTGTGATTATACATTAATTGGTGAAGAATTTTTCGCCGCTAGCGCCTATTTATCTCAACGACCAGAATTGATTGGTGGCGTGAAAGGACAAGATATGATTAAGGTGATTGTAATCGCTACAATCCTTGGAGGCGTTCTGCTTAGATTACTTAATGATATCGGGTTAATAAATTTTAATATTCTTCAATTCTTAAAAGTGACTTAAGGAAAATATTATGCTTTGGAAAAGACATATCCCAATTTTAATTGTAGCCGTAATTGGCTCACTTACTCTATTTGGATGGTTTATTGACGAACCGAACATTAAAGCCTTCGTGAATGATGATGCAACGCAATGGTTCGATATTCTTGCCAGTTTCGCCATATTTCTTGGTGGATTCAATTTACTCAAAATGCAATTACAGAAAGTGCTCCGAAAGAAACAAGGCTGGCAATACAGCCTGTTTGCCATAGGTGGCTTTATATTGGCCATTATTGCCGGTTTTTTTTACAAAGGGAACCCTGATGTTGCATGGGGAACTCATGTAACAGCAGACGGCACTCTTTTTAAATGGATCTTTATGTATATATTTGCCCCACTCGGTGCAACTATGTTTGCATTGCTTGCATTTTTTGTAGCATCCGCATCTTACCGCGCCTTTAGAATTCGAAATTTTGAAGCGACCCTTCTGCTGGTATCTGGGATTATTATTATGATCGGTCGTGTTCCGTTGGGTAGTAGTATTTCCAGTTGGTTTATTCTGTATTTATTGGTTCTGATAGGAGGTATCGCTATTAATTCAGTGTTCAAAAATAAACAATACACAGCCATTTTTGTTTCTGTGGGAATCATAATAGTCACTTCTGCCGGTTCATCCATGGGGTGGCCATTAGATCAACCAGGGATTTTCTATTTACCTCATTTGCAGGAATGGATTTATATGAATCCAAATGTTGCTGGTACGAGATCCATCATGATGGGGATTGGGTTAGGCATTTTTGCAACATCAATCCGATATATACTCGGCATTGAAAAATCTTATATTGGAGAATAATGATGAAATACATATCTGATTTAATTTTAAAAATGAGTTCAGTGGATCGACGTTGGATCTTCCTGGTTATCGCTTTGTCGGTTATTCTACCATTATATTTCCCATTGGGGTTACCCATTAGGCCGACGCCAACAACACAACAGGTTTATGATACAATTGATGCCTTACCTCATGGGTCTAAAATATTGGTTTCTTGTGAATATGGGCCCAGTACAAAACCAGAAATTCATCCCATGGTTTTATCTGTCTTACGTCATTTATTCAAGTATGAACATAAAGTTTATGTGACTTGCCTTTGGCCAGATGGACAATTCCTAGCATCTGAAGCATTGGATCTAGTCGGGCGTGATGAATATGGATTAACCTATGGCGAAGATTATGTCTTACTCGGATTTCGCCCGGGCAATGAAGCAGTCGTTAAAGGTATAGTGAGTGATATTAGGAAACTTTACACGATTGATGCAAAAGGGACAAAGGTTACTGAAATTCCAATGATGAACGGTGTGAACCGATTTGAAGATTTTGATTTTCTTTTCTCAGCATCTGCGGGTTATCCCGGTACCATTGAATGGGTGCAATATGCAGCTGATCCAACGAATGTCCCCATGAGTACTGGAACCACATCGATTCAAGTGAATGAAGTGATGCCTTATGTTGCTGCAGGTCAAGTTCAAGGTATATTGGCTGGCATGCCTGGGGCTGCAGAGTATGAAGCTCTCATTGGCGTTCCAGGAATTGGAACCAGTGGAATGGATGCACAGTCTATTGCTCACTTAGTGATTGTTCTTTTTATTGTTTTGGGGAATGTTGGTTATTTAATTGAACGTAATCGTTCAAAAAAGTATTAAGGAGTACGTGATGTTTGGTGAAATATTTGGTGCCTGGGTCGCAGTTTTTTTAACATTTGCAATCTTTTCATTCCTGTATAAGGATAATCCATTTTACAAAATTGCAGAACATATCTTTGTAGGTGTTTCTGCCGGATATTGGACGTCCATGTTCTTCTGGACACAGATCCAGCCTAATTTGTTTGGACGGCTCTGGCCATCCGCTCAATATTCAGATGGATTTTGGTACGGGATTTATAATTTCTTTGGGATGATTTCCTCATCAATTTTTCCAGAAGGCGGGATTGATAAAGGCCATGATATGCATTTGACCTATTTGATTCCCTTTGCGTTGGGTATCATGATGTTGTTGAGCCTTTTTAAAAAATTAAGTTGGTTTGCAAGATGGGGTATAGCATACACAGTTGGTATGGCGGCAGGACTTCGTGCTTATGGCTATCTAAACTCCAATGTCCTTGGACAGATCAGAGGAACAATTATCCCATTGGCGGATCCTGATCTGCCTATGTTTAGCCTGTTGGGTGCATCTCATTTCAATAACTTAATTATTTTGGTAGGAACGGTAACAGGTTTGCTCTATTTCTTTTTCTCAAAAGAGCATAAAGGAAATTTTGGAAAAGTCACTCGTGTAGGAATTTATTTCTTAATGATATCTTTTGGCGCTTCATTTGGATTTGCCGTCATGGGTCGTATTTCGTTGCTTATTGGACGTTTTGTAGAATTGATTACCTATTCAAGCGCACAATACCATCACGCAACGCTTTGGGTATTGGTAATCATGGTTGGGTTATTGGGATATTCTGCCTATAACGATAAGGACAATCCAGAAACAGAAGGGTCGTAATATTCAAAGACTTTACTTTACTTATTCTTGCAAGACTTGAGTTAATGATTCGACCCGTTAAATCATAGGATCCCACACCAACAATGGAGAATCCTTGACTTAAGAATGGTTGGAGAATTTGTTATTGTACTGAACTAAACACAATGCCTTGAATAAAAAGCTTCTTTCCTTAAAAATGGAAAATTAATTGTAGACTCATAATGTCAACCCGCCCAAAAATTTGTATTTGCAAACANGATTATTAGACAATAAAAAATAGAGAATGCCCAAACAAAAACGCAAACTTGCTGCTATTATGTTCACAGACATTGTCGGTTATACCGAATCCATGTCTATTGATGAACAGGCTGCTATTCAAGCTGTTAGGAAAAAACGTTCCATAATTCAGCCGTTGATCAAAGAACATTTCGGCGTTTTTGTNAAAGAAATTGGTGATGGTACATTATCTTATTTTGGGTCTGCCATAGATGCATCGACCTGTGCTGTAAAACTACAGACAAAAACTTTTGATGATGAATTCTTAAATATTCGTATTGGCATCCATNTTGGTGATATCGTTTTTGATGGTGAAGATGTTTTTGGAGAAGGTGTTAATATTGCAAGCCGTTTAGAAAGCATATCTCCTGCAGGNGGAATTTGTGTTTCTAAAAATGTTTTTGATGAACTGGAAAATAAGAAACAATTCAATGGCACATCACTTGGGTTGCAAAGTTTGAAAGGTGTAGGTAGGCTTGTGGAAGTCTTTGCTTTAAATGGAGATAAACTAAAAAAACCGGACAAATCCCAATATAAAGCAACAAAAGTTGAAAAACATACTGATGATGAAGTTCCATCTATTGCCATTATCCCATTTGATAATAAAGGTGCACAAGAAGATGTATTTTACGCTTATGGTATTTCTGCAGATCTTATTTCTTCGGTGGCCAGTGCAGGACTCATCAGAGTTGCAAGTTTAAAAGATATTGAAAAACTGGATTATCAAAATCTTGAAAGTGCTGAAATCTCCAGAATAGTATTCATCCGTTATATCGCAAATGGAACCTTGTGGAAAATGGGAGATATGTTTCAACTCTCAATTGAACTCTACGATACAAAAGATGCCAGAGTTATATGGTCAGATCGGTGGCAGGAAAATTGGGATAACTTACCAAGTATTAAATCAAATCTTTCTGATGGGCTTTTAAAGGCTTTGAATGCNAAACCNAGCTATGAAGAAAATAAAGAGATAGTAAANCCGGAAGCGTATGAATATTATTTAAGGGCAGAGCATAAATTTCAAAAAAGGCAGACGGCTGATGACATTGAATTAGCTATGGGCTTATCCCAGAAAGCAGTTGAGATAGATGAAAANTTTTTAGAAGGTAAAATTCAGTTGGCTAAAATAATTTATGCGAAAGGCAATGATGAGAATAAAGCTTTATCCCTTGCCAATACTNCCCTTGAGCAAGCCGAAAAGCAAGACAATCAAAGAGCGGTAGGTGATATCTTGAGATTCATTGGGGNATGGTTCATAAGGCGAGACCTGGATAAAGCTCTGGAATACTTCACAAGATCATTGATTGTTTTTGAAGCTTTGGGTGACAAAATGGGAACCGGTTTGGCTCTAAATAGCATTGGTAACGTCAACTGGAGAAATGAACAGCCTAAGAAGGCTTTAGAATATTATGAGCGGTTTCAATCTATTGCGGAGGAAATTGGTGATAAATGGAGTGAAAGTACAGCGCTCAANAATATTGCTCTTGTATATAATGGTATTGGTGACTCAGATGGTGCGATTGAATATTTAGAAAGAGCGTTAGTGATAAAAGAAGAACTCCAGGATAAAGCAGGGAGCGCCAAAAATCTTGTGAATATTGGTTTTCAATATTTCACCAAAGGTGATTTTAATTCTGCCTTAGATTACAATAACAGAGGACTGGCCATTGATAAATCCTTAGGCAACAGATGGCGAATATCATTTGACCTACGACTAAAAGGTTACATCCTTGTTGATATGGGAGAATATGCAGAGTCACAGGCCAGTTTTGAAGAAGCACTTGCCATTGATGAATCTCTAGATGATAAGAATGGCATCATGCTTGCCACGAAAGGAATTGGTATTACACACTTTTATAGATCTGATTATGAAAAAGCCCTTGATTATCTTGAAAGGTCCTATGCACTGAGAAAAGAATTAGGGAAAAAAATGTGGAAATTGTATCACCTGATACATCTGTCTCTCACACAAAAATACTTAGATAAGGATTATGATAAAAAAGAAATCCACAATATTATAGAAGATAAAACATTAGATGATAAGAGATATATCACTAATTACACCATTTATAAACTATTCGAAGAAAAGAAATATTTACAATGGGCCTTTAAGCAAGTTTGTAAAATCGCAAATGGACTAGATGACACAGTGAAAGAATCGTTTCTAAATGCGCCATTACCAAAACAGATCATAGAAGCCTGGGAGAAGGTGAATGCCTGAACAAACCCGCAAACTCGCTGCCATTGTCTTTACCGATATAGCTGGTTTAACTAAACTCACATCCGAAAATTAGTCCCAAGCATCTTCTTTATTAAAAACACAACGGGAACTGTTTCATCATCTTGTGGCAGAATTTAATGGTTCTTTTCGAATACTAATGCTAATAAAATTAATATTATAATAATATAAAATAGGGCAGTAATGGGTTTCCATATTTCAAAAACGGATACAATAGACCTTCCACATATTCATGATCTAAATCAACATGCTCTCCCGGCCGTCAGCAGCATTACGCTCAATGATATGACTCAATTTCTTGAAATGGCTGATTATTTCCGGGTTATGAATTGTTATTGACCCGTCTTTCCAAAGCAAGGGACTTGGGCGAGCTTTTTATGATGATTTGAAAATGTTCTCCCAACGATACACACCTATAATAACTTGCGAAGTGAATTTGAAACCAAAAAATGACGAATCTTTGCTTTTCCATAAAAAGTATGGGTTCGAGCAAGTGGGAACTCAGGAAACCGATGGTGGGAAGAAAGAAGTTTCCTTAATGGTTTATAAAATTCCTTTATAAAATGGAACAAATACCTGATTCCATATTCATTCAGTAAATTTAGAAATTATAAATCATTTCATAGGATACCTTATGCCAAATAAACATCAATAAAAGGGGAATTGGATCCATCATTTCGGATGTCATTTGGAAATAGATTGGCTATTGATTTAGCCCGAATAAAAGGATGTAATTTCACTTATCAGAATTGGTTCTCATTCCGAATTGTTTCAAAAATAGAAATAAACTAAAAACTATCATTACGATGAGTCTATTTTTGATAGACGACGTGGTAATCTCACTTGATATTAAAAAACGAGATTGCCACAGTCGGACTTTGTCCTCATTCTCAATAACAGACCATATTAATACCCATGTTAAATCAACCCCAAAAAAAAGCTTGTCATTGCGAGAAGCCAATTTTTACAGACGACGAAGCAATCTCGATGTTATATTACAGACGAGATTGCCACGTCATTTCGTTCCTCGCAATGACAAATTATACTAATGACTGTAGTCAAAAAAAATTCGCCACCTAAGGATGTATGTCGTACATTAGATTGGGTCATGTTATTATTTAAAAAAATAATACAATTCTGTTTTCTTCTTTTATTCGCNGGNTGCTACACGCAATTTGGAGAAAAGAATAGTTATGAGAGTCGACCTTTAAAGTATCATTTAGGNACAACAACATCTGCCATTTTCCAAAATAGTGCTGANAAAGTTTCCACACAATATGGTTACTCAATAAATGATTTTACAAATTATGGAAATTATCAAATCGCAGATACGNATTGGAAAAATCGTGATCCATATCCAACTGANTCTGATAAAGGATTTTTAGAAGNAAAAACAAAATTACTATTTACTGCATCGAATGATAGGTTAGGCTCTTTTCAATATGATGCAAATTTATTTACGTGTTATTTAGATATTATCAATAGCTGCTTTCGATGGTGAAAAGTGGATAAAGTATAATAATGTACCTGAACTTCAATTATTATCGGATAGCATTTCCAATGCAATTCAAGACGATTTTTCCATTGTTCAAGAACAATAATTAATATTATTTCGGCTCAGATCGCTTAATAAAATACATTATTCACAAGTAGGAGGAATTCTGTAGAGTCCGGTATGCCCATGACTCAAAAATTAATTATATCGTCTGCTGGCGCTTTTTGTATTGAGATTAATCCAGAAGAGAAGGAACTTTCACAACTGTATGATAAAACAATCCGATCAACTGCCAGCCAAGGCTTAAGCCAATTATTTAATTAAGGAAAAAACATGAAAAATCCAACTGTATTACTCGTTGTAGCTTCATTTTTAATTATAGTCCTTCACCAAAAAGCACCAGAAGAGTTACGTTATCCCAAGACAGAAATGGGGTCTGTTGTTGACACATATTTTGATACAACTATCGCCGATCCTTATCGCTGGTTAGAAGATGATTATGCACGGGAAACAAAAACATGGGTCAGTAAGCAAAATGCATTTACTAATTCCTATATGAGAAGAATTCCCTTTCGGCATAAAATTGAAAAACGATTAACGGAAATTTGGAATTATCCATCACAAGGTGCACCATTTAAAAAAGGGGATAAATATTATTTTTATAAAAATGATGGGCTCCAGAATCAATCCGTGATATATGTTCAGGATTCACCAAGCAGTGAGGGAAAAATATTCATGGATCCAAATCAATTGTCCAATGATGGGACGATTGCATTGGGTGGTACGTACTTTTCTAATGATCATAAATACATGGGATATTCAATTAACAGAGCCGGTTCAGATTGGCAGGAATTTTATGTAAAAAATCTCTCGACAGGAGAATTACTCCCTGATCATTTGACTTGGATTAAATTCAGTGGCATGGCTTGGCAGGGCGATGGGTTCTATTATAAAAAATATCCACACCAGGTGAGAACGAAGAATTATCGGCTGTTAACGAAAATGCAAAAGTATATTATCACCGTTTAGGTACACCACAAGATGCGGATGAATTGATTTTCTATGAACCGGAAAACCCAAAACTTTCGCCCAGTATAAATGTTTCGGATGATGGTCGTTTTATGTTCCTGTATCGATCAAGTGGCACCTATGGGAATATGCTTGCATTCAGAGACACAAAAATCGCAGAACAAGGTTGGACACACATCGTTGATGATTTGAATTCAAATTGTTGGATCATGGATAATGTAGGTGATAATTTGATCGCCCAAACGGACCGGAATGCACCCTTTAAAAAAATAGTTAGAATTGACCCAAATAATCCTGAAGAAAGACATTGGGAAACATTGATTGAAGGGACAAAANATCAAGTTTTATCGTCTGTAAATCTTGTAGGTGGCAAATTCTTTGCTCATTTCAGTCAGGATGTTACTTCTGTTTGGAAAGTCTATGATCTGGATGGTAAATATTTATATAATGTGGATCTACCCGGAAAAGGAATTGTGGGTGGTTTTGCCGGTAAAAAGGATCAAATGATTACTTGGTACTCCTTTAACAATTCCGTAAATCCACCAACCATTTATCAATATGACATTCATCAAAATATTTCTACCCTTTATAAGGAATCAGCAGCAAAATTTAATCGGGAGAAATTTGTTTTAAAACAAGAATTCTATCCATCCAAAGATGGTACCATGATTCCCATATTTATCGCCCATAAAAAAGGGCTCGAAATGGACGGAAAACGGCCAACCTTACTCTATGCTTATGGTGGGTTCAATGTGCCCATAAAGCCCTATTTTAGCAAGGTAAACTCAATTTTATACGAGAATGATGGTGTTTATGCTTTGGCAAATTTAAGAGGCGGAAGTGAATACGGTCAGGCGTGGCATGAAGCTGGCATGCTTCAAAATAAGCAAAACGTATTTGATGGCATATCTTTTGGGGGATCGCTTAATCTTCAAAACCTTATTGGTATGAATTTATCAGTTGATTTAGCATCGTTACAAGCAGGTGCATTTGGAACTAATAATGTTATAACATTACGGATGGGATTATAAACTAGTCCTATATTTTAAAAAAAAGGGCAGGTAAACCTGCCCTTTTTTTTGTCAAAAACTTATTGAATTGATTAATAAAAAATTCGGTTCAACATTTCATATAGGTCTGGGTTTGAAACATCTTTCCCTAAATAAATTTCCTGTTCATCTTTTTGTAGTATCATTTCCCAATGAAGATGAGCACCGGCTCTTGAGCCCAAAGTGCTTTCTCGTATTCCTGAATTACCGGTTTTTCCCATAACGTCCCCCATTTTAATTTTTGTACCCGGCTTGATATTTTCATTGATGTGAGATAAATGTGCATAGATGGAAATTGTTCTGAATCCTGGAATAAGATCAAAGCCATGATCTAAAAAAATAGC
>JGI26382J51730_1000521_pt1 | contig 19277 bp, 18 predicted proteins | sample SaaInlV_165m_DNA_2_FD_51730 | JGI IMG/M metagenome (IMG submission 51730) | reverse complement strand
TACAGTATTTCTTCACGTGGTGATGCTCTAGAAACACTTCTTCGATCAATAGTCGGCCAACAAATCTCAGTTCAAGCTGCAGCTAGTGTTTGGGGAAAATTTGCTCATAAAATTGGCAAGATAAAACCAGAAAACGTTCTTTTAATAAGCTTTGACGAACTTAAATCTTGTGGCTTATCAAAACAAAAAGCTCAATACATAACCAATATTTGTAATCATTTTATTAACTTCTCAATTGAGAATCACTCATATTGGGAAAATAGAACATTCCAAAATATTTATGATGAGTTAATCACTATTAAGGGGGTCGGTCCTTGGACTGCGGAAATGTTTGGAATGTTTTATTTACTTGAAAAAGATATTTTTCCCATTAAGGATATAGGAATTATAAGAGCGATGAATCAAATATATGGAGAAGAAGAGTCGCTCAGCTTAGAAAAAATAATTGCAATTTCAGAAACATGGAAACCATATAGAAGCGTAGCTTGCTGGTTTTTATGGCGCTCTATTGACAGCAAAGAAGTCCTTTACTAAGTCTCTAATTCCTCAACAACAAGATCACCCATCTGCTCTGTTCCAACCACTTTGTCGCCATCAGCAGCAATATCCTTTGTTCTGTAACCTTTATCTAAAACTTTGCTTACAGCTGAGTTAATTTTGTCAGCTAATTCTCCCTGGTTAAGAGAGTATCTAAGCATCATCGATACAGACAATATTGTTGCAAGGGGGTTTGCTACATCCTTTCCAGAAATATCTGGAGCTGACCCATGAATGGGCTCATACATCCCAAAATTATTTTTATCTAATGAGGCAGATGGGAGCATTCCAATGGAGCCTGTTAACATTGCTGCGCAATCAGACAACACATCTCCAAAAAGATTACTCGTTACCATGACATCAAATTGTTTTGGATCTCTAACGAGTTGCATAGCAGCATTATCGACATACATATGAGAAAGTGAAACATCAGGATAATCCTTAGAAACTTCTTCCATTACTTCTCTCCATAGTTCGCACACTTCTAGAACATTCGCCTTATCGACTGAACACACATGTTTTCCTCTTTTTTGAGCAATTTGAAAAGCGGAATGTCCAATTCGTGCAATTTCAGATTCATAATATGTGGCAGAATTTATTCCAAAACGCTCACCATCTTTTATTTCGACTCCTCTTGGTTGTCCAAAATAGATTCCTCCGACAAGTTCACGGACAATCATTAAATCTAAGCCTGACACAATTTCAGTTTTAAGGCTTGATGCATTAGCTAACTGGGGATATAAAATTGCAGGTCTCAAATTTGAAAACAACTCGAGCTCTGAGCGTATGCCTAATAACCCTCGCTCTGGCCTCAAAGCTCGCTCTAAAGGCTCCCACTTTGGCCCTCCAACAGCACCTAATAGTATCGAATCACAATCTTTTGCAACTTTTATAGTTTCATCAGGAAGAGGTGCTCCAGTCTCATCATATGCAACGCCTCCTATAAGTCCATCTACAAGATTCATACCCATTGAATGATTAGAGTTTAATGAATCTATAACTTTCACAGCTTGGGCAACAATTTCAGTTCCAATGCCATCACCAGGCAAAATTAGTATTTTTGACATTATTTTTTCCTTATCTCGTTTGAGCAAAAAAGAAGCTTCATTTTAAGATTTTAAATTTGCAACACCTAAATTTCAACCATATCGAAATCTTCTTTTCCAGAGCCGCATACTGGGCAAGTCCAATCATCAGGCACATCAGCCCAGAGAGTTCCTGGCTCGATTCCTTCATCTGGAATCCCTTTTGACTCATCATAAACCCATCCACACATCGTACATTTAAATTTCTTCATAATGGNTTAGCCTTAAACAAGGTATTTTGTATCCTTNAAGTTAATTTCTAATATCAAATAATTATACATTTTGTTCATTATCAATTGATAATCAAAATTTATANGTGTTNNCCNCATAAGAACTATTATGTTTGGTATTAATATTAACTTAGGAAATCCAGTATAAAATATCGCAATGCTCAAAATTTATAACACCCTAAGCAATCAAAAAGAAGAATTCCAACCTATTGATACGAATAATGTTGGAATTTATGTTTGTGGCATGACAGTATATGACTTTTGTCATATGGGGCATGCCAGAGTATTAGTTATGTTTGACGTCATTACTCGTCATCTAAGGCGGAGCTTTTCTAGTGTCAGATATGTAAGAAATATTACAGATATTGACGANAAGATTATTGCTAGNGCAATCGAAAACAATGAGGATATCTATTCACTAACAAACCGATTCATTGATGCGATGCATGAAGATGAAAAAGCACTCGGTGTTTTGAGTCCTGACATCGAACCTCGTGCTACTGAATCTATTGATAAGATGATTGATATGATTGAATCNCTCTCAAAANAAGGCTTAGCTTATCAAGGAAAAAATGGTGACGTNTTTTATTCNGTCAGAAAATTTAAGNATTATGGCAAACTTTCTGGAAAAAATTTAGATGATCTTTTGGCAGGAGCTCGTGTAGACATCGAGAGTAATAAAGAAGACCCACTTGATTTTGTNCTTTGGAAAAAAGCAAAATCGAATGAACCTAGTTGGNCTTCACCTTGGGGAGAAGGAAGACCTGGATGGCATATTGAATGTTCAGCTATGTCAAATCATTTTATCTCTAATCATTTTGATATTCATGGAGGTGGAATGGACTTAACATTCCCTCACCATGAAAATGAAATTGCGCAATCAGAGGGCGCAAATAACTGCAAATTTGTTAATACTTGGATGCACGTTGGCTTTGTCAATATTGATGATGAAAAGATGAGTAAATCACTTAATAATTTTTTTACTATTCGTAATGTTTTAGATAAGTATGATGGTGAAACACTTCGATACTTTCTTATAAGTAGTCATTATCGCTCCCCTTTGAATTTTAGTGAGACAAACATTGAAAGCGCCAAGTCAGCACTAAAAAGACTCTACAATGCTACGAAAGGTCTATCTAAAAAAACAGATGCAGCTCTACTTGAAACAAAATATGAAGACCGCTTCAATGCTGCACTAAATGATGACTTCAATACCCCCATTGCACTGAGCATACTTTTTGAAATTGCGAAACAAATCAATATCGAGCGTGCTACAAATCTTGCAAAAGCAAATGCATTAGCAAAACAACTCATTAAGCTTGGAAACTTTATTGGCATTCTTGAATATAATGCTGAAGAATACTTAAAACAAGGCTCTGAATTATCAGAAGCTGAAATTTCTAATAAAATATTACAAAGAGAATCTGCAAGAAACTCAAAAGACTTTGCAATGTCAGATCAAATCCGTGATGAGCTTTTAGCACTTGGTATTATTCTTGAAGATAGTGTAAATGGAACAACTTGGCGCAGAAAGTAATCTCAATTTAGATTGGAGTCTAATAGATACCATCTTACTTGACCTTGATGGAACGCTCTTAGATTTAAATTTTGATCTTGAGTTTTGGCTTGAATATATTCCAAAGGTTTATTCAAAAAAAAACAATATTAGCNTTGAAGATGCTAAAAAAATAGTGATATCCATGATTCACTCTCAAGAAGGGAAGCTGACATGGTATTGTCTCGATTATTGGGAAGAGCAGCTTAGTCTAGATATTATGAAACTAAAGGGTGATATTTCTCATNTAATTCAAGTGCATAATCATGCATTAAATTTCCTTCAGNTCGCAAAAAAAAGTAATAAGCGCATATACCTAGTTACCAATGCCCATAGAAAAGGAATAAATCTAAAGATGAAAAAATCTGGACTTCAAGATTATTTTGATGATATTGTCTCTTCGCATGACTATGGGGTCCCAAAACAAGAGCAAAAATTTTGGGAAGAATTAACTAAACAAATTGGCTTAGATAAAGAAAGAGCAATATTTTTTGATGACTCTTTAGATGTTCTTGAATCGGCTTCAAAGTTTAATATAAAAAATATAATTGCAATCAGCAAACCTAGCTCCAAAATTCCGAAAAAAAATGTACCTGGATTTATGAATGTAGAGAATTTTTTGGGAGTTACCCCAAAATAATAGTCAATTATTTTATTTGCTTATTGATAATGAAACAATTTGACACATTCGTATTGTTAGTGGACTTTAAAATTTCTAATTAATATAATTAAACTGTAGTTTAGAATTATTAAAAGCTATATTTATGTCAAATGATATACTCTTCAAATAAAGAGAAAATCTATAAGCCTTGCCTAAGATTCGTATACTAAAACAAGTCTTAAATCTTTTTTAACTATAAACGATAATAGAATATTATGAAAAATGCCTTTTATGCACAGTCTGGCGGAGTAACTGCCGTAATTAATGCTTCAGCAAGTGGTGTAATTGAAACAGCTCGTAAACACTCAGACAAAATTGGCACCGTCTATGCAGGAGAAAATGGAATCATAGGTGCTCTAACAGAAAACCTCATTGATACATCAGCTGAATCAGATGCAGATATTGCCGCTCTTAATCATACACCCTCAGGGGGTTTTGGCTCTTGTCGCTACAAGATGAAATCACTTGAAGCAAATAGAGCTGAATACGAACGCTTAATTGAAGTTTTTAAGGCACATAATATTGGTTATTTTTTCTATAACGGTGGCGGTGACTCTGCTGATACCTGCCTAAAAGTTTCTCAATTATCTGAAAGTATGGGGTTTCCAATTCAAGCAATTCACATCCCTAAAACTGTCGATAACGACCTACCAGTGACTGACAATTGCCCAGGTTTTGGATCTGTCGCCAAGTATATTGCTGTTTCTACGATGGAAGCAAGCTTTGACGTTGCTTCAATGGCAGCCACTTCNACCAAAATTTTTGTTCTTGAAGTTATGGGGCGTCATGCTGGTTGGATAGCAGCAGCTGGAGGACTGGTTGACTCTTCAATACCCGTCGTTATTCTGTTTCCAGAAGTTGACTTCAATGAAGAAAAATTTTTAGCAAAAGTTGATAAGAATGTTAAAGAGTATGGATACTGTACCATTGTTGTTTCAGAGGGAACTAAGTGGCCTGATGGCACGTTCCTTGCTGAGCAAGGAACTCGTGATGACTTTGGTCATGCTCAGCTTGGAGGTGCAGCACCAGTTGTTGCTAATATAATCAAAAAAGCTTTAGGCTATAAATTTCATTGGGCTGTGGCCGATTACCTTCAACGTGCAGCAAGGCATCTAGCATCCAACTCTGATGTTGAGCAGGCATATGCCCTTGGAAAAGCCGCAGTTGAAATGGCCCTTGATGGAAAAAATTCAATCATGCCGTCGATTGTTCGAATATCAAACAACCCTTATCAGTGGGAAATTGGTTATGGTGAATTAAAGGATATTGCAAATGTAGAAAAAATGATGCCGGAAAGCTATATTTCAGAAGACGGTTTTTCTATCACGAATTCATGTCGTGAATATTTACTTCCACTTATTGAAGGTGAGAATTATCCGCCGTATAATAATGGATTGCCAGACTATGTTGTAATGAAAAAAATCAAGGTAGAGAAAAAACTACCTTCCTTTGAAGTTTAAATAAAAGGTGCTCAAATGAATGTTATTTTGTTAGGCCCGCCGGGTGCTGGAAAAGGTACTCAAGCGGCACATATTTGTGAAAAATTTAATATTCCCCAGGTTTCAACTGGTGACATGCTGCGAGCAGCGGTAAATTCTGGTTCACCGGTTGGTCTAGAAGCTAAAAAAACAATTGATGCGGGAAAACTTGTTCCTGATGATCTAATCATAGCCCTTGTTAAAGACAGGATTCAATTACCTGATTGTCATAATGGATACTTACTCGATGGATTTCCAAGAACCCTAAATCAGGCAAATGCACTTAAATTAGAAGGAATCAAAATTGACTATTGTGTTGAGGTCAAGGTTCCAGATGATGATATTGTTGTTAGAATGTCGGGACGTCGAGTTCATCTTTCTTCAGGTAGAACATACCATGTTAAATTTAATCCGCCCATTGAGAAGGGTAAAGATGATATCACTGGAGGAGAGCTCATTCAGCGTGTCGATGACAACGAGGAGATTGTTAAGGGCCGGCTAAAGATTTATCACAAGCAAACTGAGCCATTAGTTAAATACTATCGCAATGATGAGGGTGAATCTGCAACTGGCACGAAATTCATTACTATCAATGGCATTGGGACCCTAGAAGAGGTTAAGGATAGAATTACAACTGCATTAATGAGCTAAATCTTTCTAAAGATCAATTTTAAACTTCACCCTCTTGGTTCCATCTTCTGAACCCTTAACTAAGACCTTATCATTGTTAATGTCGTAAGTCAGAGAGTCTCCACTAAAGGAGTCGAAACCCTGAACTAAATAGGCATCTCCAACCAAAAAAATCATCCCGTCATTGACGTCGTAAGTAATTAGGGTTGCAGTTGCCTCGATTAAGCGCGCCTGATTTTCTTGACTTTGAATATACTTGGCAGGCTGATCAGGGGTTCCTTTTGCTATCATAGTTTCAACGCCATCAGCGTTAGTTTGCACCTGGATAATTTCAGCGGTCATCACTAGAGAACCTTGCCTAACTTCTGCATCGCCAATAAACTCATTAAAACCAGCAGTTTCATCAACCATTACTGATTCAGCTTCAATCTCTATCGGTTGCTGCGCATCCTCGGTCAAAGCGAATGTATAGGTCGATAAAAATAAAGCAATCAATAAAATCAATTTATTCATAAGTCGCTACAACCTCATCCGTTAATTTAAGTTTCTTTGCAATAGCATCATAATGCATTTTTTTTGCCCTTATGTCAACCGTATTTGATTGAAAACGAGAAGGCGAATTGGACTTAAAAATCTCACTACCATTTGACTGGTCAATTATAAGATTATAGCTAGTGAGTGANCTCCCAAANCCATTAACAACTGTAACATCACCAAGAAGTTTAGTTTGCTCTAGGTTCATATTAATATCAACACCCTTATCTGAATTCGCTATGTTTTCTTTTGATCGATATACGGTCTTCTCTTTACTTTCATATCTTTTTTCACCCAGACTATGACTGATAAATAAGTTTTTTGTAACTAAGGTTGCGCCATTATCTTGAATAATCTCAACATCACCATTTAAATTCATTAAGTCACTATTAATATTCATGTCCATACCTTGCGCTCTGATTTTTGCCTTCTCGCCCAAATAAAAGACATCCCTATTACTATTGATTTGATCCCCTTTAACAACCAATAGTTCAGTATCAATTTCATGAGAAATACCGCTCACAGTTTTTATTTCAACCTCTCCAATAAAATGAATCGTTCCTGATTTAAATAGAACTGCACGGTTAGAGGTTAAAGTTAAAGTCTCATCTTGCTTCTCATCAAAAGTTGTCACTTTTACTGTGTCTAACTGAACTGGGGAATTCTTAAAACTTTTATAAACATCAGCCTCAATAGTATGCAATAGAACCTGGTCACTAGAATATTCCTTGATGATAAAGTTATCGATTTTTTCAAGGTAAGGTGTATCTTTAATCTGCTCTTCACTGAACTCTGATTCTTTAGTTGATTTTTCAAAAATCAGAGATACTTAAAATATTGTCTTGAAATATCCAAAGAATAGCTACCAAGACTATAATAAAAACAATAACTGATTGAATTTTCTTAGTTTGAAAAATTGCCATACTATGCTACATCNAAGAATACAGGGATTGTACGCAATTACTCCAGACAAAGGTTTTGATATGACCCTTATTGAGAATGCAATTAAAAAACATAAAGTTAATATTCTCCAATACCGCCGCAAGACTCTGGACATAAAAAATAAGCTAGATGAAGCGAAAAAATTGCTTGAACTATGCAAAGAACATAATACTTTATTTATAGTCAATGATGATATTAACCTTTGTGAGAAAGTAGGAGCGGATGGTATTCATATTGGTCAAAGTGATATCAATGCTAGGTTAGCAAGAGCAGCTCTAGGTAAGAAATTCATCATTGGTGTAACGTGTCATGATAGTCTTAAGCTTGCCATCGATGCTGAAAACAATAGTGCTGACTATATCGCTTTAGGAGCGATATTTCACTCAATCAATAAGCCAAAGGCGATTCATTGTCCCCTTTCAANAATTAACAACATTAAAAAAAATATTAACATTCCTATTGTTGGTATTGGTGGCATTAACTTTGAAAATCAGAGCCTNGCTTATGACGCAGGTTGTGATGCAGTCGCTATGATTGATGGTCTTTTTGGCTAGAAAATCGAGCATTATTTTTATAGTTATAGCCGCCTATTAAGCCATTTTTGGACATCACTAGTTGCCATAATTGATTCCTTCTAGAGCGAAACGTACCAGCACACATTAACAAATAATACTCCCACATTCGCTTAAATCTCTCGTCATATGATTCTTTTAAACTATCGTAATTATTTTGAAAATTATCATTCCATGCCATTAGCGTTGTGTCATAGTCCTGACCAAAATGATGCCAGTCCTCAATAACAAAGATGCCTTGCACCGCGTCACTAATCTGTGCTACTGAAGGAACCATTCCGTTAGGGAAAATATATTTGTTTGTCCATGGATCAGTTGATCGTGCAGNCGTATTACGTCCAATTGTGTGCAGTAAAAATAATCCATCATCACTTAAGCATCTGTGGGCAACTTCCATGTAATCTCTATAATTTTTATACCCCACATGCTCAAACATTCCTATTGACACTATTGCATCATATTTTGTATCTANCTCTCTATAATCCNTTAATTCAAAAGTTGCACTCAGTCCTTCACAGGATTTTTTAGCGTAATTCATTTGCTTTTTTGATACGGTAATTCCATGGACACTGACACCATAATTTTCAGTAGCATATTTTGCAAAAGCACCCCAACCAGATCCAATTTCAAGAACACTCATACCAGGCTTTAAATGAAGCTTTCTGCAAACCAAATCCAATTTATTAACTTGGGACTGGTCTAAGTTATCAGTATTTCTCCAATAACCGCATGAGTAGTTCATCCTTTNATCAAGCATCATTGTAAATAAATCATTGCCAGTATCATAATGCTCTTCACCAACAATATAAGCTCGCTTTATATTTTGAGCATTAAAAATATAGGCTTTTAAAACATGCATTAAAAAAGANGGATTTGTTACTTTGACTTGTTTATCAATTCTTCCGCGAAGTAATCGACAACTAAACTCATCTAAGGCTTTACAATCCCACCATCCATCCATATAGCTTTCACCAAGCGCTAATGATCCGCCACTTAAAATGCGTGAATAGAAAAGTTCATTATGTATCTGAGGATCACACAGACGGGAACCATTGATCTGAATATCAACTGATTCAAATAGCTTAGTTACTGTTTCTTTAAAATCAGCCAAATCTTAAAAATACATTACCCCGTTGCCGATAAATCTTACCATATAACGATTTAATATGGAAATGAGTAGAGTCCCTAAAGTGATGATGAAGCAGGTCCAGATTTGAAAATTGCAGTGAAACTTAAAATTAGAATGACTAGGAACCAAATAAACGACCAGCCAGCCATACTTAAGCCAAAAAATTGCCAAGGTATCTCAGCACAATTACCATCGCCCATGAATAATGCATTAATTACATCTGCAAAAGGAAACACATCAATAATGTATTCAAGTGGTGGACCACACAAAGGAACCTCGTCTTCAGGAAGCCCTTGAAGCCATACCTGGCGACCTGAAATCCACATACCCGCTAAAGCAAAAAGCGACAAAAAGAGAGAATAGANTTTACTAAAATTAATTTTTGGATTATGAAGAAAAGCTATGAATGAGCTGACACCAATTAAGCAATAAAAGAACTGCTGAGTAATACATAGAGTACACGGCTCTAGCCCTAAAATTTTCATACTATACGCTGCATAGCCAAGCAATGATCCAGCAAGCAAAAAAATAATCAAATGAATCTGACGGGGTGAAAATTTATTAANAAAATAACTCATTGCAGCTTCCTTCTGTTAACTATTTCCATATCTTGCAAGTCGCTCAGGATCATCTAGTCTTGGTCTAGAAAAAAACTTATTAATCATAGGTATAAAAAATTCTAACGACTTTGATTCATAGTCAGGATCAAAGCAGTTTTGATCATAATGATGACAAAAATTTACTGCATCCTCATACCACGGATTTTCAATAAAAACCTCCCTAGCATTTCTGTCACCGCCAGAGTAATGCGCATAATAATACATTTGAAAAACACCGTGATGCTTAATAACCCAATAGATTTTCTCTGAAACAAATGGTCGAAGGATGGCAGCGGCCATTTCAGAATGAGAATAGGGTGCAAGAGGGTCACCAATGTCGTGAAACAAAACAGCCATCACCATTTCTAAATCCTCCTCAGCTAAAAAAGCCCTAGTTGCGCCTTGTAAAGAGTGTTCGAGTCGACTAACTTGATAACCCGATAGACTAGAATCCAATGCTTTTAACGCATCAATGAGTCGAGAGGGTAGATCTTCTAAATATTGATTTTCGAGTTTATCAAGAAAGGCATACTCCTCAGCAGTTCCATTTTCCATGCTAATAAAATCAACCTTGTTCATAGCTCACATCTTACAGCAATATAACTACTTATAACCTTTTTGCGCTATCCTTTAGTAGCCCTGCGACATAATGTGAAAATGAATGCCTAACCATCATAAATAAACTTTGCTTATNACGATAAACAAATACAGGAGCTTGGCCAAAAGTAGTTGAAACAGCCTTTCCATCCTTTAGAGAATCTTCAATATCATAGCTCATCCATCGTGCTAAAAGATTATTAGTTTGATCTCCAGTGAACTCAAGAATTCCATAAGCTCCAGAATTATCACTGATTGAAACACCTGCTGGGAGTGATGCTAGCTTTTCTTCTATTTCCANCTTATGATTAGGCTTTAACAAAACCCAAAATTCATCGGGGCTNATCCAAAAACATCTTGAATCGTTATCTCCATTTGTCATTTCAAGCGCGCCTGGAAGCTTCAGATTAAAGATATCTTTTGCCGCCTTAGTATTGTTTGTCGAACTTTTAGATGTTCTTAGGACAAGCAAAGAATTTCCAGATACCTCTTGAGAGATTAAGTTTTTCTGATTAATTAAAAAACCATCGCCATCAGTCACTGGATCAAAAGTCGANCTAAATATTGGTTCAATTTCGTTTTTAGATTTACTCATTGCCNTCTACCTTCTCACCGTTAATGTCATAAAAGACGCTGCTAGAAACTTCACAAGGTATCTCTTTCAGGCCTTGCTTTTCTTGAACAATCTTAACCAAAACCGTTTCAGTCATCTTGGAAAGTCCACCTTTAAGTTGAGCTAGCGCAATAGATCTTCCTAAGGCTGGGCTAAAATAACTTGACGTTACATAACCGATAGAGACCCCCTTATTACTAATAATATGAGCACCCTCTGGCATCACAACCTGGTCATCCTTTGTTAAGAGCCCAACCAGTTGAAGCCTATCATTTGTATTCAATGCAGAAATACTAAAAGAACGTCGACCGATGTATGAAAACGGCTTATCCTTTGCAAGAATCCAGTTCATATTTACATCCATAGGCGTCATTGAACCGTCTGTATCTTGGCCAACAATAATAAAACCTTTTTCGGCACGAAGCACATGCATTGATTCGGTGCCATAAGGGGTTATATTCCATGGCCTTCCAGCAATCGCAACTTGATCCCAGATGAAGCGTCCATAGTTTGCCTCAACATTAATTTCATAAGCGAGTTCACCCGAAAAACTAATCCTCATAATTCTTGCATTAACACCACATACCGTTCCAGGACGCCACTGCATAAACTTAAAACTATCTTTATTGAAGTCTACATCTTGACACAATATTTCCATCAATTTGCGAGCATTTGGNCCGACAACTGCGACTGTTGAAAATTGATCAGTGACACTATTGAGATGAACATCCAAGTCACTCCATTCAGTTTGAAGCCACATTTCAAGTGTTGAATACACGCTTGCTGCACCGCCTGTTGTTGTTGTCATAATAAAATGATTATCATTAATACAGGTTGACACGCCGTCATCAATAATCATTCCTTTTTCATTACACATCAAACCATAACGACAACTTCCTGGTGCAAGTTTCATCCAGGCATTGGTATAAACTCTCGATAAAAATTCTCTTGCATCCTTTCCTTGAACATCAATCTTTCCAAGAGTTGATGCATCCATCATACCAAGAGATTTTCTAACGGCTCGACACTCCCTATTAACAGCCTGATGCATATCTTCACCATGCTTTGGATAGAACCAAGGCCTATACCACTGACCGACAACTTCAAATTCTGCGCCACTTTCCACATGCGAGTCATGAATCGTTGTATATCNTTGNGGGTCAAAAAAATCACCCACTTCTCTACCGGCCATCGCACCAAAATCAACGCCAGTGTAGGCAGGCCTAAATGTAGTGGTTCCAACCTCTGACATTGGAACGTCTAAGAACTCAGCAGCTACAGCTATTCCATTAATATTTCCAGTTTTACCTTGGTCAGTTCCAAAACCCATAGCTGTGTAACGCTTAATATGTTCAATAGACTGATAGCCCTCTCTAATTGCAAGCGCAACATCGAGAGTTGTCACATCATTTTGCATATCAATAAAGACTTTCGGCTTGTTAAGGATTTCAATTGGAGTAAAGAATCGATCAACCTTATAGTAGTTTAAGCATTCTTTACTCAGTGGCTGAATACTAGCCTTTTTAACTTCACCCATAGATTCCAAAGTCTGTTGAGCTTTATTTTTAGCATCTACAATGGCGTCCTTCCAAAATCCAACAGAATTTACAGCGCCACAAACCTGTCTATTTTTTCTCTCTTTTTGAGGCAAGAATGATTGAGAATACTCATCAAAATATGTCTTACCACCGCAATGACAATCCAAATGCACAACAGGATTAAAGCCGCCTGAGGCGGCTAATAAGTCGCATTCTAGTGCTTGAGTATCTTTGTTAAGCCTCCACTTAGATTGCCAGTGTGGCGGTTTGGATTGCAACTCAACTTTAGAGATTTCAATACCTGTAATACTACTTGTGCCTTTCGCTTTTTTCACGGCATACCCTTGAAGAACATCTATACCTGAATCTTTCGCCTTAAGAACAATCTCACTTTCACCTCCAGGAGCTCTGGCATCAATAACCTTGCAGTTAATACTGTTATTGTTTAGATCGATTGCAGTGCTATAAATACTGTCATTATTTCCATACAAAATCACCTTTTTGCCTGAGATTACGCCAAACTCTTCAAGATATCGTCTAACAGATTGACTTAGCATAATATTAGCCAAGTCATTAGTTTCAAAAAGCATTGGTCGCTCATGGGCGCCAGTAGCCAAAATAACTTCTCTTGCTCTAATCTTGTGTAGAACTTTTCTTGCTGACTGAACACCCTCACTCAGAGTGGATTGACCCGTAGCATTGGTTTGCAAAACTTCGATATAGTTATGGTCATACCAAGCATAAGCCGTTGCAGATGTTAGAATTTTTAGACGACTATTTTCTTCATTTTTGAACTTCAAAAGTTTCTTGACATTGTCTCTATGCCAAGCAAATGAAGATTCATCAGTTGAAAACTCATTTATCAATTCTCCGCCCAAGTTCTCTCTTTCATCCACCAATATAACCCTAGCAGATTTTGAATGATTGAGAACCTCCAAGGCAGCCGTTATTCCTGCTACTCCACCGCCAACAATAAGAATTTCAGTATGCTGAAATACATGATCATATACATCCTCATCTACTTCACTAGGAGCTTTAGAAAATCCTGACAAGGATCTCAAACTATCTTCAACCAAAGACCAAACTTTTTGCTTAATAAATGTCTTATAGTAAAAACCTGCTGGCATAAAACGATGCACAGGCTTAATCATGGCACGAAAATCAAATGAATTGGGATTGCTAGAACTAACAGCACTCAAGCCGTCATAAAGCATCACCTCAGTCGCCTTCATATTTGGAGTATATCTTCCACCTATCTCAAGAGAAACTAAAGCATTTGGCTCTTCAACGCCTGCGCCCATTAATCCTCTTTTTCGGCCATACTTAAAACTTCTTGCAAAATAGAGCACATTGTTTGCAATGAGAGCTGAAGCTAGCGAATCACCTTGATAACCCTTGTAGGACTTATTATTAAATATAAAGCTCAGTGGCTTAGAGTAATCTATAAGGCTACTTTTATGATTAGCTATTCTCATGATGCATTCTCACTGTCTATCTCTCCAAAAGTCGAAACTTGGATGATTTCATGACTAATGGTTGATCTTTTGACTAAGAAATATTTTCGACAACCTGCTGTATGGACCCATTGTTCCCAATGGTCGCCCTTGTGATTTGTGCGATAAAATACATAATCAGCCCACTCTTCATCACTTAATGCCTCAGGATTTTGAGGTCTAGCAATAAAAGCTTCTCCTGCAGGCGAAAATTCATTCTGATCCCTTGATTCTTTACAGTACGGACAATCTATCAAAAACATAATATTACCTTTTTACTAAACTAGTGTGCTACGCCTGCAGCGCCATGCTCATCTATAAGAGCGCCAGTTGTAAAGCGATCAATGTGAAATGGAACTGCCAATTCATGTTGTTTGTCTTGTGCAATGGTATGCGCAAAAACATTACCTGAGCCAGGTGTTGCCTTAAAACCACCAGTTCCCCAACCACAATTAAAGTAGAGACCTTCAACTTTGGTTGGACTGATTACTGGACAGGCATCAGGACAGACATCAACAATACCGCCCCACTGACGGTTCATACGAACGCGTGAAAAAATTGGAAACAACTCTAATATTGCCGCTGCGCAGTGCTCAACTATTTTGGCACTACCTCTCTGAGCGTATGAGTTATAGCCATCTATGCCAGCACCAATAACTAAGTCGCCCTTATCACTCTGACTCACATAGCCATGAACAGCATTGGACATTACAACCGTATGAAGAATTGGCTTCATTGCCTCAGATACAAAGGCTTGCAGAGGATGACTCTCAACAGGCAATCTTAATCCAGCCATTTTCGCTATCACCGAGGAATGTCCAGCACTAACACATCCAATTTGATCTGCAAGAATATCGCCTTGGGTTGTTTTAACCCCTTTCACTCTGCCTTCTTCAATTTCAATATCAATGACTTCACAATTTTGAATAATATCTACACCCAAATTAGAGGCTGCTCGAGCAAAACCCCATGCAACGCCATCATGTCGAGCCACGCCTGCTCGCGCCTGGAAAGAAGCCCCCATAATTGGATACCTTACATTTTTAGAGGTGTTAATAATCGGAATTTGCTCTTTGATCTCTTTGTGGTCAACAACCACAGCATCGACCCCGTTTAGTACATTGGCATTCACTCTTCGTTCAATATCTCTCATGTCCTGAAGGGTATGCCCAAGATTGTAAACTCCTCTCTGACTAAACATGACATTGAAATTTAAGTCTTCACTCAGACCTTCCCATAATCTCATTGAGTGCTCATAAAGACTAGACGCTTCATCTCTGAGGTAGTTTGACCTAATAATTGTTGTGTTTCTGCCGGTATTTCCACCACCGATATATCCCTTTTCAACAACCGCAACATTTGTGATGCCGCACTCCTTTGCTAAATAGTATGCTGTTGCAAGACCATGGCCACCGCCACCAATAATAATTACGTCATACTTCGACTTTGGCTTAGATAGAGGGATTGCTTTATCCCACTCTTGGTTCGATAAGCCGGCTTTCAATAAGGAATACCACGAATATTTTTTTTGCATAACTTTAACTCAACTAATAAATCTATAAATCAAGAACAATATCGCTTGCAGGGTAAGAGCAACAAGTCAGTATGTATCCTTCTTTTTCATGCGACTTTAGGAGCCCACCTTGTGCATCCATGTCAACTGTTCCATCAAGCATTTTAGTTCTACATGTTCCGCACAAACCTTGAGAGCATGCAAATGGCACTGTAATACCCTGTTTTTGGATTGAAACTAAAATACTTGTATTGCTTCCACAAGGCAAAACTTCGCCACTCTTTGACAGGGTGACATTATATTCATTTATTTCACTTTCTGAAACTTTATGCTCCGGCAAATCTACATTGAGAGCCATATTATTTTGAGCAGTTGAACTCTCAATATCGAAGCTTTCTTGATGATATAAACTCATATCATAATCACAAGAGTTAAGTATTTTTTTTACGTTTTGCATGTAAGGCTCTGGCCCACAACAATAGATTTCTCTATCTGCGAAATCAGGCGCGAGATCAATAAGCATCTCATGACTCAGATAGCCGCTCGATCCATCCCAGGTTTCACTGGGAACATCACATACATAATGCCGCTTAAAATTACCTTGAATTGACTCATAATAATCGAGCTCCTCTTTGGCAATCAAATCATTTTCCGATTGAGCGTTATGAATAAAAACTAGATCAAGGTCGATCGATAGGTCAAAAAAGTATCTCACCATAGAAAGCATCGGTGTAATTCCACTGCCGCCTGATAGAAGTAAAATTTTAGGCTTTGGCTTATCAAGGGCCACACTGAAAGAGCCACCAATATCGAGGGCTTCGATACACTCACCTACTTTTAGACTATCATGCATCCAGTTTGTAACTACACCATCTTGCATTCTTTTATTAGTGATAGTAATTGTATTAGGCCTTGTAGGACTCGATGCAATTGTATAAGTCCGCATGATATCTGCGCCATCAATATTCAAAAAAAGAGTTGTATGCTGTCCTGGGAAAAACTGAAACCAAGCATCTTTCTTTGATTTGAAAGTAAAGCTTTTTACATTATGCGTCTCATCCTTAATACTAATACACTCGAGTGGTGAAACGTCACCAGTCCACCGCTCAAGGTTGTCAATATTAATATCAGGAAAAACTAACTCTTTCATTTAACTTAAACTTAATCGTAAAAAAATCAATTGTAGCATTAGAGTAGATAAATAAATAAATTAACAAAGATATTTCTAGGTAATTATTTATTACAAAAAGCGAAAATATGCCCAATCTAATGTAGCAGTTCTGGTGCACTAAAAAGGGAGAATTTTAGCAATAAAGGTTGGCTAAAGCAATCTTTCAAATAAAACAAAAAATAAATATATTACAAGAACTTATGGCATCGGAATAATGTGCTTTTTTCTGGTATAAATTCCTTGGAGAATAATAGCTAGAATAATTGCCATTCCTCCTATTAAAGTATTTCCAGAAGGAACTTCGTTAATACCCAAAACCGGCAGCCAGGCCCAAAAAATACCTAATACGACCTCAAGGAGTGAGAGCATTACTAGCTCTCCGCTAGGCAGGTATTTTGCGCCAAACCCGTAGAGTATTAAACCAAAGCCAACGACTAAACCATGGGACATACTGATTCCAATATTGATAGCCGGCATCTCAAAGCTATTACCAGTAATGAGAATTAAGATACTAGCCCAAAGCATACACAAAAAGCCTCCAAGAGCAGGCGTTAATAATTTTGGAACTTCTGGATTTTTTCTTATTGTTATTGTATATATTGAAAAACCCAAGGCAACAAAGAACCCATAAATAACTCCAATAATAGTGGTAGATTTATCTGAATCCCAAACCATAATTGTGATTCCAGCAGCTACTATTATCATATTTGCGACAGTTACACGACTGAGCCTCTCTCCAAGAATCACAAAGCCTAAGAATGCTGACAACACAGGTGATAAGGCTAGCATTAATAAAGTGATCGCTACTGTAGTGGTTGTTAATGCATAAATCCAACCAAAGAATGTAACAGACATTACGAGACCGCCCACTAAGCTCCATGAATCAATACGTTTAAACGTTTGAAAAAAGTTTCGACCCTCTCTATACAAAACGAAGATAAGTATGACTGAGGTGATGATTANACCTCTGTAAAGCAAATACTGAAGTCTGTAGCTTTCAGCATCTTCAAGAAATCTAACTAGTGGGGCTCCAATGCTCCAAATTATGCCGCTTATCACGACTAAACTAAAACCTAATAAATAATTGTTCTTCATTCTATTACCCCCCTTAATCTAGCTGGATAGAACTTAATTTCCGCATTTTGTTCCTAAAAATGCTCCGTGTCAATCATTTTTTTTAACTGATCTAATCATGCAAAATCATATCTATTTATTTGCATATATAATTTATCTATAACTAATAGGTATANAAATTTTGACAATAACTAATGAAAGACCTAAATGGCAGTTCTGGATTGATAGAGGAGGAACCTTTACGGACATTATTGGAAGAAGCCCTAAGGGAGATATTTCAACCCACAAACTTCTATCTGAAAATTCAACCCAATATAAGGATGCTGCAATCCAAGGCATAAGAGATCTATTGTGCTTAAAAGATGAAGAGGATATTCCAATTGATCAAATTGACTCAATAAAAATGGGTACAACAGTTGCGACTAATGCCTTGTTAGAACGAAAAGGAGAAAATACTCTTTTAGCAATCAGTTCAGGCTTCGCAGACATATTAAGAATTGGGTATCAGCAAAGACCTAAATTATTTTCACTGGATATTAAACTTCCAGACATGCTTTATTCGAACATTGTTGAGATTGAAGAGAGAATTGATATCAACGGAAAAATAATTAAAAAACTTGATCCAATTAAAACAAAGAAATTACTAAAAGATGCGTTCGATCAAGGGTTTAAATCAATAGCTATTGTTTTGATGCATGGTTATCGACACCAGAGCCATGAAAAACAAGTTAGTACTATTGCCAAAAAAATTGGTTTTGAGCAGATCTCAGTTAGCCACAGAGTCAGTCCACTCATGAAAATCATTCCGAGAGGTGATACGACAGTAGTTGATGCTTACTTATCCCCAATTTTACGTCGCTATGTCAATCAAGTAAAAAGTGCACTAGGTCCCGCTCAAAAAGGCTTTGAGAAATTAATGTTTATGCAATCCAATGGCGGTTTAACGGACGCAAACTATTTTCAAGGCAAGGATGCAATTCTCTCAGGACCAGCTGGTGGAGTCGTTGGCATGGTTAAAACCGGGGAAAAGGTTGGACTTGATAAGCTCATAGGTTTTGATATGGGTGGCACCTCGACTGATGTATGTCACTTCAATGGTGAATATGAAAGAACGCTCGANACTAAAGTCGCCGGCNTAATACTTAGATCACCGATGATGTTAATTAATACAGTGGCAGCAGGNGGTGGATCAATTCTGCACTTTGATGGCTCAAGGTATCGAGTNGGCCCTGACTCTGCAGGGGCATATCCTGGCCCTGCCTGTTATCGTAACGGCGGCCCTCTTACGGTTACAGATTGCAATGTGATGTTAGGTAAATTAAATCC
>JGI26382J51730_1000515_pt1 | contig 19338 bp, 30 predicted proteins | sample SaaInlV_165m_DNA_2_FD_51730 | JGI IMG/M metagenome (IMG submission 51730) | reverse complement strand
GCCGGGGACTGGCCCTGTTTTGGGGCGTTTGTCTCGCACTTCGAGTTTTGTGACGGGCGCGTCGCGACGACGCGCTAGTCAGGTTCCTGCGTTTATTCAACGGGAAATCGCTAAGGAACTTCCTGCGGGTATGTCTTTGGCGGAAGTTGTTGCCAAGTTTTCGTCGCGTAAAGTCGTTCCGGGTATCTCTCCTCGTACGGCGGAGGTTGCGCGGTTGGCTTCGAGGCAACCTGTGGAGTATGTCTTTAATGTCGGCGGTAAACCTGTTTTGTCTGGTTTTTTTGGGGCGGTTCAGCCTGCTTTGGGGCATGGCGTTGCTCGTGTCGCCAAAAACAATTTTGCTGCTCGTTTGGGCCAGTTGTTTACCGATGAGGCTTCGTTGAATGTGAACGCTTTAAGGCGTTCAGATAACCCTCAGGATGTTGTGATGTCTGCTATTAGCAGGGATGGCCATAACCGCGGCGGGTCGTTTAGTTCTCATTGGGGCGGCGTGGCGGAGGGTGGCCGCGACGGGTTTGTCAATAATGTCCGTGCCAAGTTTGGTGTTGTCGATGACACTGTATTGGGGCGCATCAAACAAGATGTGAACACCGATATTGCTCAAGACATTTTGGCTGGCCATGCCGTTTCTCCCGCTATTTTGGAGGATTGGGCTATTCGTTTTTCGGGGATGGCCCCTGAAACTGTAGCGGAGATCCGTTTAATGTATCACGCTATGATCGCTGACCCGGATTTTTCGTTTGTGACCAATCCGGCTTTGTGGGGCGAGGAAGGCGATTTTGTTGCTGCGGCTGAACGGTTGACTCTCATGGAGTCTGGCGGGTATGCTTCGCGTCAAATAAATCCTGAGATGAAGCGTTTGTTGTCTTCGATTCATGGTGGGGAGGATGCTGAGAATCTGCATCCGATGATTCAACGCGTTTTTGCCGACATCGAAGTGCCTGTTGTTAATAGTGCTGATCAGGCGCGGAAACGCGCGGCGGCAGGCCCAATGCATGACCGTGTTATCGAGGGGTCTTGGATGGACGGTAAAGGTGTTTGGCAAACCGCTGATACTTCTACTCTGCGGATACCTAAGAAGGGTTCGGCGACAGAGAAACGTGTCCGTGTTGATCCTAAGACTGGCGAATCTGTCGAATACGACCATGTTTTAGAGTATATTACTGTGACGTTTAAGCGTCCGTATCCGCAACTCCCTCACCATAAAGGGCATGCTGGTGGGCGGTTGAATGTGCGCGATTTGGCTGAAGAGGAGATCAGGGGTCGCGCTGGTGCAGCGAATCATGACATGCTTGTTCATCCCAAGGGGTGGTCTTTTACCCGCCAGTTCGATGATGCTTATTTTCGTGCTGGCTATTTGGAGGAGGGGCAATCGTTTTGGGTGTACGGATTTTCTGAGTCTGAGCAAATGCATATTCGGTCGATGTCTCGCGAGGTGCGGATGCGAGCGATGGAAATGTTTTACGCTGATCGCGGCATTTTGTTTAACTCTGAGTCTTACCGTAAGTTTGTTGCTGGTTTCAACCGTTTGGACGAAGTCGGCAAGACAATGAAAAGGCGGATCGCTGGGTTGACAAGCAAGGAGAAGGCTACTCGCGCCCGTGTTTTGGCGTTGGAAGGCGGTAAGGGGTCGGAGGCTGGGCCGGGGCTTATAGCGAAGAGGCGTAGTTGGGTTTCTCAAAACGAGGCAGACATTGCCGCCCTTGAGGGGAAGTTGGGGGATGTCGCCCGCGAGTCTACTGAGTCGTTTGCTGAGATGGTGCATATCACTGACGAGTTGACGGCTGTTGCCGATAAACTCGAGGTGATGATGCGTATGCACGGGTTGGCTCCGTTGGAGGGGTCTGATGATCCGTACCGTTATTTGAAGGGAGCGTTGCCTTTTGGTGAGGGCGGGCAGCGTCCTGTGTTTAATGCGATCAAAGAGTTGCAACCCATTTTGGAGGAGGTTGAGCCTTTGGTTGTTCGGGCTACTGTTTTGCGTTCCGCTGGTCGACAGTTTGAGGGCATGCAGGATAGTTTGCGGCAGGCTTTTTCAGATTTGACTCCGGGGAATGCTGATGTTTCGGCTAACGTTACTGGCATTATTGGGCGGTTGAATAAGCAGTTGGAGGAGTCGACTGCTTGGGTGTTGGATATGCTTGTTCCTCAGATTAGCCGCATGATTAAGGCTTTGTATCCTGAGGATGAGTCGATAAGGGCTTTCATGGAGGTGCGGCGCAGTCTGATGGCTGCGGATCACCCCCATACGGTGGCTGCGGTGATACGAGGGATGCGCTCCGGGGGAGGGAGAGGGATTAGTCCTTCCCGCGGCAAGGCTGCCGCTTCTTTGATGGATAAGATCGATGAGGCTGAGATTGTCTTATCTCGACTCAAGAATGACCCAAATGCCATATTGGGAGAGTTCTCGCCATCGAGTGCTGTTCGCTGGGTAGAGCGCGGGTACGCTGTCGTGCCTTCTGAAGGGAAGAAAGTCTTTCCTCGGGGGCGCTTGCCTAAGCATTGGAAAAATGTTTCGGCGGAGAAGGGCGAGGAGGTTTTTAAACGTTCTGAGATACAATCGGGAATGTTCGACGATCATTGGGTATCTAAACGTAGGTCGCTTTTCCTAAACAAGAACCCTCACGAATGGTATGATTTTGGCACCCCGCAGTTGGGCGCAGCGGTGGAGGAGGGCGGCCCTCTGCCCGGCAAAGAACTTTATAAGCGTCTTTTAGCAGAACTCGACGATACCTCTACTTTGCCTTCTTTCGGAAAATCGCCAGATGGCGGTGCTGAAATGTTTTTCGCCGACGACAGTACCATACTGGATGCTTTGTTTAAAGATAAAAAGCATCTTCTCTTTGATGATTGGGAATCGACTGAAACGCAACTGCAAAGAGTGTTCGAGATCTTGGATCAGGGGCCGCTAATAAAAGCAGACTATGATCGGCAAATAGTCTTCGGAACCGCTTACCCTTCGCTTGGTGGGAACAAACTGTGGGAGTACACGGGTGGGAAACTACAGTTGAAATCAAGACTTGCCGATTACTTACACTTCAAGAAGGGAGAGGTTTGGCCACCTCCTTCCAGCAAACGGTTGACTTACGGTCAGACTTGGGAACAAAGTTTGGCAGATCATAGAGTATGGAAGTTGCGAACCCCGTCTACCACATACCATGACCGAAAATTTGGGTTTTGGTGGAGAGAGGGCCAACATGCGGCGACCGAACCACGGATTTTACCGAAACCCTCAGCGGACGATTATGACCGTCTTGTTCCTGTTGATCATTATGTGGGACTCAGACTCGATACGGCCAAAGAATATCTTGCTCGTCAAGTGCATCGTCGCGGCAGGGACGGTCAAATTATTTCTACTGGCGGGGTGGACATTCTTGAAGGTGCTAGAGAATTGTTTAGAGGCTCTGTCGTGCAGAACAAGGGGAAAACCCGCTGGGGCCAATTGAATCCTAGTGAGGCTGTAGAGGCGGCGACAAGACGAGAAAATCTCCGTTTAAAAGAGTTTGAGATGCTCGGTAAACTCGGATTTCAGGGAGTAAAAGAAGATGGCGAAATTGTACTTTTAAACGCTGCAACCTATTTGGAAATCTCCTCTGTCCATACTGCTGCTGGCCGTCTTCGCATTGTCAGGCAACCCACTGGCGCAGGGGAGGTGAGGGGCAGTCAGGGAGGAATTGTGACTACGGCGAGCGGTAAACCTGTTCCAGCCACAATGTCGTCTTCTCTTAAAAACTGGGCTTCTAAGCCTTCGGGATGGTCGGGGGAATGGTTTTCTCCCGACCCTCCTAAGGGTCTGAGTCGTTCTAAAGCCATCATGGCTGTTTTGACCGACGAAGAGCAACGAACTATTGGCGAACTAGCAAACTTTTTGGATGAATGGGCATCGAACGCTCGTAAAGTCGCGAAAGAAAACGTCCGCTCGGGGAAACCCCGACACGCCGCTCATCCGAACAAAATGCCCGATTCTTTAATGAATGATGCTGTCGAAGACGCTAATGACGAATTGACGTTTTCCTTTATGCCTCGTCTTTTGAAAGGTTCTGATCGGGACGAATGGGTTGGGCTTACCACCAGCGAACAAGCGAGCAGCCTCATCGATTTCAGATCGCGAGTATTGTCTTACCCAGAATATTCTTCCCTCTCCCGTAAAAATCGACCGACTGAGCGAATTTCTGGAAGCCCTAAAGGCGGGCCTTGGCATTTTGTGACGCTAGACAACCCCAAAAGAATCAGAGTTGAGGGAAGTCAAAAAATAGTTCTGGATTTTGACGGATTCAGACTCAATGAAGGTGATCGGCTCACTGTAATTGGTTTATATCTTTCTGAAGTTGCCCCTAAGACCCGAATCACTTCTCCTTCGGGGGGAGTGGAACATCTACGCACTCCACTCGAGGGGCTTACCAATCCTCCTCGGCTCGACCCCTATTCTGCTCATGGAATTTCCCCTCCTTGGCGGTTGAACCAAGGTAACTCTACTTTTGAGGCGGCGGCTGAACATTTGCCCAATGATGTGTACCTTGGCTTGCGAGAACCGACTCTAAATATAAACATGGATACTTTCGGGAAAGCAATCAAGGAAATCACAGAACTGGAAGAAGTTTTGTCCGATACTTTTTTGAAAACTGTCGGGGACGAACTGTCGACCACTGCTTTATCTGGTAGGGTTAAAAAGGTTTTAGAGTACTGGGATTTGAATTGGGATGACGCTAACCGCATGGGCGAGTTGGGCGAGGTTCGCCATCCAGCGTTAAAGACGCTGGATAGCAAAGCATGGGACGACGCACTGATCGGGGCAAACCACCTGCTGCCTCGTACTGGCAAACAACAATATTTACAGAACCAATACAATCGTATGGCTAAAGCCTTTGAGAAGGAAATGGGTGCAGGGAATGTGCCGGATCCTCGTGATCCTGAGTTTTCCTCTTGGTTGGAGACTTGGCTTGCTGGGCCTGAGTTTGGTGGGGCTGGCAGTTTGGCCGATGTCGTCGATTTAGGCAGGTTCCTTAATGGCGGTTACGCTAGGACTGCGAAGGCGGCTATTCGTGTTACGCGGGAAACGCAGGATCGTATTGTTGCTCAGTTGACAGCAGATTCTGAAAAGTTTTTGAAACGTTTGGTCGCTAAGGAGGCGACGTTGGGGCGGAACACTGCCCAGTTGTCGAAGATGGAACAAGAATTGGTGAACAAGTCTACTGCCATTAATCAGATTGCTGTGCAACGTCATGCTTTGGAGTTGGAGTTGGCGCGTGTGTCTCGCCAGAAGGAAAACTTGTTGTTGGATCAGGCGAAACAGTTGGGTTCGCCTCCTTCGGATAAGGCTTTGTTTAATATTAATAGTTTCGGCGGGACTGTTAATTTGTCGGATTTGAAGGTTGAAGATTTGCAACGCTTGTTCCAGCAGGGGAACCACATGTGGGGTATGTGGCGGGTTGCTGGCGATAAAGAGTTTCAGGGGAGTGCCATTTCGTCTCTTCTGGCTGCTCAACGAATGAACGACAGGCAAGCGGTTTCTGAGTTCGCCAGAGGGTACGACAGGATTCATAACTGGTTGAAAGCACAGATGGTTGCTACGCCGGGGTTTGTTTCTCGTAACCTGATGGGTGGGACTTACAACATGTGGGCGGAAGGGATTCCGTTGTCGGAAACGTTCCGTACCGCGAAGATGGTTGCTGCGGCGTACCGTGAGGGTCGTGGCGATTTGGTTGCTGGTGTGCGCGCTATGGCTATGAAGAACGCTGATAGTGTTGACTGGCAGTTGATGGACGAGTTGGTGGGCGTCGGCGCTCATTCTGGTGGTCAGGCTGCGTCTTCGGTGGAAACTCATGGCGCTGGTTTGGGCCGTTTGGAATGGGTGTTCGGCACTAAGGGTGGTACGAGCAGGGGGTTCAGGGTGAATGCTTCTCCTATGTCTGCCGGGTTCGTTGGTTATAGTGCTATCCGTCATGCGAATACTTTCGCTGAAGAAATTCTTCGTTTGGGTACTGGCATTTGGGCGCGTAACGCTGGCGACACTGTGGAGGAGGCTATTGGTCGTATCTATAAGTTGCATTTCAATTACGCCGATTTGTCGGCTTTTGAACAGAAGTGGATGAAACGGGTTTTCCCGTTTTATACTTGGACGCGTAACAACTTGCCTTTGCAAATCCAGTTGATGGCTGAGCAGCCTGCTCGTTATAACCGTTTGTTTGCAGCAAAACGCAACTTGGAGTACGGTACCGAAGAGGAGGGTGTCGTCCCTGACTATTTCTTGGAACCGTTTGGTATTCGTATGCCGTTTAGTTTGCAGGGTTCGCAAGTGTACTCGGTTCCTGATTTGCCGTTCCAAGATTTGTTGAGGTTTGATCCTACGGGCGAGGGTTGGGGTGCAACTATGGAACATTTGGTTTCTTCTGGTTCTCCGTTACTGAAGGTACCTGTTGAGTATTTCGCTGGCAAGCAGGTGTTTGCTTCGATTCCTTATACTGGGCGTTTGCAGCAGGTTCCTGTAGCCCATCGTTCTATTCCGGGTTTGATGCAGGGTTTGTCTGCTATTGGTTGGGCTGAGAAGAACGCTAAGGGTGAGTGGAAGATGCTTGATTCGCGTATTTCTGTTATAGATAATTTGATGCCGTTTATAGGTCGGCTGCGTCGTTTGATTCCTGAGGAGGAACGCTACTCTGAGGAGAAGTATATTCAGACTTTGGTGTCGACCTTGGGTGGTATTAGTATGCGGGTCAATACGCCGCATCAGCAGCGCAGTGTCAGGGTTAGGGATTCGATTGAGCGTTCTTTAATGATGCAACATGATTTGGATTTGATGCAGCGCGAGGTTTAACGGGACAGTTTGCCCTTATAGGTATGGATTACATCTCTCGTAAAGAGTGGGGCGCTCGACCCCCTAAGCGCCCTTTAACGCCTCTAAGGGCCTCTCGGGTACGCGGGGTAGTTATACACCATACGGGTGTCAAGAACGCCTTGGGTGGCCTCTCTGCGGTTCTCAGCGCAGAACGGCACCATATAGATACTCGTGGTTGGAACGCTATAGCCTACAATTGGCTTGTTGACGCTTCCACGGGACGTATTTTCGAGGGACGCGGCATGGAGTACGTCGGGGGTGCCACTAAAGGATGGAACAGTCGTTCTGTTTCTGTGTGCCTGATTGGTTGGGGTGACGACCAACCGTCGGATATGGCTTTGGCCAGTATCCGACTTCTAGTTCAAAAAGTTCAGGATCGTTACGGCGATGGCTGGGTTAAAACTCACCGAATGTTTAAGTCGACACGCTGCCCCGGCGAATGGTTGGGGGACTGGGTGGAGAATGGAATGGATTCAACTCCTTCTATTGTTTCCCCTTCGTTGATGGATCAAATCAAAATATACATCGACGCGTTGTACGAGCAGGTGAAGTTGAAGCCTTTGTCGCGGTGGCGACGATCTAAAGGGGAGGCTGTTCGTGAAGTCCAAAAAAAGTTGTTGGAAAAGGGTTTCAATTGCGGTACTGCTGACGGCGTATTTGGTCGCCGTACTCAGTCTGCTGTCAAAGCGTTTCAAAGAACTCAAGGTTTTTTAAAAGCCGATGGGGTCGTGGGGCGCAACACTTTTCATGCTATGTTCTACCGATAAGGAAACCTAATGGAAGATAAAAAAGATGCTGAAGTCCAAGTTGAAGAATCTGAAGGCCAGCCTCGGTCTGCTGTGGATCAGGCTGCTTCATTGAGGGAAATGGGTTTAGCCAATCATCATCGTACCCCTCGTTCGTTCGGAAAGTAGGAAAACAAATGCCCAAAGTTGGTAAAAAAAGTTACCCGTATACTGCTAAAGGTAAAGCGGCTGCCGCTAAAGCGAAGTCTGCTCAAAAAAGAAAGAAGAAGTAATGGATTATCGAGATGTTGTGGAACGTGCTGCTTGGACTGCTGTTCAAGCGTTCCTGAGTGTCCTTGTGTTGACAGATGTTGCTTCTATCGAAGCAGCGTTGGTGGCAGCAGGCGGCGCTCTAATTAGTGCCGTGAAGACTGTGGCTGCTGCTCGTTTGGCAGAGTAATGGACGAGTCGGAGGGGTGGACGGCTTTTGTAGAAGAGTACGACTATCTCTCTGACGAGATTTACGGCGACCTTGTCACCGAATCTCACTTGTTTGACATCGATGACGGCATCCACGCCAAGTTCACGCAAAGCGGAGAACTGGGTTTGCTGTTGGTGTTTGAACCCGATGAAGCGGAAGGTCTTCTCGCTGCGTTCTATGCCGGGATGGACGGAGTGGAGGAAGCGGAAGCAACGTTCGCCATGTGGGCGGCATCCCTGATGGGGATGCTACGCCGATGCTTGACCAACTTGGACGACGAGGACTAAAAGCCTCTGTGCATCCAGTCTTGTATTCGTTCATCGTGAGTCAAGTCAAGCATTAGTTTGCGCCGTATCTTGTCGCGTCGCCGCGCTAAAGATGTTTTAGGGATCGAAACGATAACCGCTAACCCTCGCAGTGACAAGCATTCAACGAACAACGCGTTGAAAATGAATTGTTCTTCTTCGCTGAGATTCCCTATGGCTTCACCAACGGCGTCTTTTAGTTCTGCGGTCGCTTCGAGCGACGGCAGGACAGGCTCCTCGTGGGGCGACAGTTGCATGAGTTGCTCTGTTGCCCCGTAACGGTGGCCCGTTATTGATGAAGTTGAGGTTGTAAACTCTTTAACTATTTCCCGTTTTTTCGCCATCTGCCGTCCAAGTAAACATACTGGTTTTGAGATGCCAATAAGGCTTCTCTCCGCCGGGGTCTTTAAAGGTACCTATAGTCACTTGGTCGCTTTTGGTCATACGCATAAGATCGTTTAACGGTATACGCATATATTTGTCTCGGGACGAATCCCAAAAGAACATGTCAACGGGAAGCAAAGGCGCCCACGATGTTTGCAGCACTACCATTTTTTCGCATTTGAGTTTAATCCCTGCCCTTGGGGAGCATCCTTGCACCTCGACGAACGCTAAACCGTCGTCGATGTAATCAGGGGTGTAACGGGTCATCAACGGGAGTTTCCCTACGGAAAACGGTGGACGGCACAGGCCGTACCGAATCCATTTCTCCCCACTGTTGCGTTCAAACGCCGCTTCGGCATCGTCACCCATCTTGTCGAGCCTTGTACCCCACGCTTTCGTAGAGTAGTTAGCGTATTGCGATTCAGTCTTTGTCATCGTGGTCTACTTTCACAGCCGATATACGGACAACCTGTTTGTCGTCCTCCCAAGCCACTTTGTTTAAAGCGTCCAAGGTGAGTTTAACATAGTTATCTAAGTCGCCTTTCAACACTCCTGCATCATGCGGTGACTCCATTACTGTCAATATTGTTTCCGTCGGAGAATACCTTATCGTTACTTCTACAGGGCCGCTAAAGATTTCCCCTACCTGCTCTGCCCAAGCAGCCGACACTATGTCTTCGGCCTCTAACGTTTTTTTAGGTGTATAAGCGTACCCTTTTTTAGTTACCCGCGGGCGGGCTTTAACTGTTGGCCTACGGTCAACAACTATTGTATGTACTTTAGCCATTGCTTTTCAGCGTCCTTTCCACTATTTCCCACAACCGCTCTTTGCCGTCGTGGCGTTTCGCAAACTTGCCTCCCCATTCGGCGTCTGCTGATTCCAATTCTGTCAAAATGTCTACTCCGGGGTAGCCTTGTTCCCTCATCGCGTGAGCCAACGCAACTAACGCTTGCGACCTGTCGCCGTGCGGCTTTTCAGCGGTACGGCGCGGCCCGTTTCTACGGATCGCGCCTGCCAAACCTCGCATATTGGAAGTCGACAGGCCACGGTAAGCGATTTGGGGGATTACTTTGGGTTTTGGTTTCACATACAAGGCTAGCACAGGATCCCAATCTTCTAGGGATAGTCTTGTGCTGTACGCTACATGGGCAAAATCTTCGACCGTCATGTCGTCCCCTGTTTCGGGATCGAGTACAACGTTCCGTCCGACACGACTTTGGATCGTACCTGACGAATCTACTTTCGACGGGTACGGCAACCGCACTCCGTTGCCCCACCCTTTGCCGCCTAGCATTGTTTGTTTCGGGTTGACTTCCTTGGTGGGTGCGTCAACGATTTTGCATACGGCCAGTAACCCATTGCGAACATCAACAGCGGGCATTGCGTCAATGAAAAATACCCACAGGTGGTAGCCCTTGGAACGGGATCGCTCAACCCACGATGGGACATCGAGTTGCCACAGCAAGGTTTGTACGTTGGTGGCGTGGATTAATGATTCTTCGTCGCCGTCATCCCAATCTACGCATCCCCAATGCACGACGTATCTGTCGTCTATTTTTTCTAATGGGTACACGCCTATTGGTTTTTTGTGGTCTGCGAAGTGTTGCAGCATCGCTTTGTAAAATACTTCGCCTGAGGCTTCGTAACCTTCTCCTGCACTGTTTACCCACGGTCTGAATCCTTTCCCGTCGTCGGGGTTGTCTATGGCTATACGCCCCCCCCGGAACAATGTCACAAATTGTTCAACGGGGGTTTCTACTTCCGTCATCAGTCATCCCTCCATGAACAAAGCACCCACATACCCCAAACGACAATAACAATCCAACCTACGGTCATCAAATTAAGCATTGGGATGCTCCCCCCCGTCGGGAATCAATTCATCCCAGTACGGGTGAATGTGTCCGCATTGTGAATCCATGTAGTATGTGTAATCACCCAAACGGGCGGTACGTTTATTTTTACACAGATTCATTTGGACACTGTTCTCATGGTAGTCGATTTCCCATTCGGACAAGTCGGGTCTATCTTTTTTGCGGTACACCTCGAGAACAAAAATTGCTTCTTGTTCCCCTCCGTACCTGCCTGCGTGGATACCCGCGGCTTTACCGCGGTCACCTGCTGATCGGCCTGCTTGGTGAACTAACGCAATAGGGACACGTTGTACTTTCGCCCATCGTTTAATTGCTTGCGCTTTCGCTGTGACACCGCTCGCGTCGGCTTCGCCTCCGGGTAGCAATTCAAGATAGTCGATCATGCAGAACGACGGGTTCCTACCCCACCACGCACGAGCCTCATCCATCGCTGCCGACATAGATTCAAGCGACATCGATTCGTCGATGATCGCCACTCGTGACAGTTCGTTAGTTGCCGCTCGTTCCAATTCGGCGAGCGTATCTTTGTCTCCTGCTTTGATGGCTTCTTCCACCTCGGAAGAAGAACGTCCTTGTAGTAGACAAAAAAGTTTCATGACGACAAGTTCGCGGGGTTCATCCATTGAGAAAATGACAACGTGGGCTTCGGGGTCGTTCACAAGGTTTGTCACAATGCTGTTTAACAGCACTTGTGATTTACCCGTGTGGCTCCGGCCTACTACTAGCAGCAACTCTCCACGGCCTATGCCGCGTGTCGCTATGTCAATTTCTGAGAACCCTAGATACCAGCGTTCTGACGGGTTGCGGATAAACCCAATAAGGTTTTCCATAACCGCCGGGGTTAACGCAAAACGAAGTGGCTTCCTGTTCCCAGAAACCTCTGAGGCGACTATAGAGCCATCCTCAGGGGTTTCTAGTGCTTCAGGGGCGGTGCTGCCGCTCGCCGCCGCCTTAGTGGCGGCAGCGAGACGAGCAGCAACTTCGTCCTGCGAGTGCAGGACAGCCGACATTAAGCGCGCACCTCGCGGGCGACACCCTTGAGGGCTTCAGCATCTTTGGCGGTGAAAGGACACACGAACCAATCAGGGATCAGCGGTGTGCCATCTTTCTTCGACAACCAAACACCCTTACCGTCAGCCTTACGCTTGTAGTCAGGGCCGTTAGCGTTCACGTCTTTGTCAGGATTCAATTTGTCCTGCCAGTTCGGTGGCCACCACATGTTTTGGTTATCCATCAAGTCGCGCCAAACATCTTGAAGGCTTCCGCCCTCTTTGTTCGAGTTGGCGTTGCTGTAGGATTTATTCCCCGACGACGGTGCCGCCACGGGATTAGCCGGAGCGTTTTTCCGAACGCTTTTGTTAAGGAGGCGTACGCCTTGCTCATCGAGTTCATACCCGACACCAAGTGCCTCATAGTTAGCGATCTCCAAAGTGGTTCCCCACTTGGCGATCTCCTTGCCTACATCCTCCATCGACGCATCAGCGTCCATTGGGATAGTTACGCTGCATGATGCTTCAGCAGGTTCATAATCACCCGTTTGGATGACCTGCCTCCGAAATACAGTAATACTGTTATTGTTATTTTCTATTTTCATTCCCTATTTCTCCTTAGTCTTGGTTAGAAGGGATCTGGCCCAGCATACTGGCCTCGACATGTTTTCCAAGCACCGCACCATTTAGGTGAACAATGCCAGCCGTTCATGTTGAGAGGCCATACTGGTAAATTGGCGTTTATAAGGGTGCCAGCACTTCGGGCTAGAGCGACCAAACTCTCCCATTGTGGCGGCCCAAAATACACCGTGGTTCGATGCACTTTGCCCTTAACTAAATACACAAACTCAAACGGTAACGGTTCTTCAAAACCGTAGAGTTCGTTCACCGCATAGGTGTATGCGGCTGCTTGCACTGACCATCGTTTCTTCTCCCACTCCGCATGAGGTTTCCTGCCGGGGTTTTTCCAATCAACGATTGGCAGCGGGTATTCCTGTACGAGGTCGATGGTTCCCTGTAACCATATTTCAGGGCCATCTGTGTCAGTCACTAATGGGATTTCAAACCGTTCCTCAACGGCGATGGGCCGCATGGCGGGACGAACTTCGTCCCACCACACAGCACTATTGGCTTGAATTATTTCCTCACACTCACGGTCAGTGTGATTCCATGCAACAATTTCATTGTTGTTTTCTAGCCAATAGTTCATCGAACCTGCAATCATGTCTTCACGACTCAAAGGATCGCCAGCCATCATGGACTCGAGCAAACATTGCTCGATACCGTAATGAACTGCCGTCCCGATCATCGTTGAACTTGATTCGGTTCTTTCCGATAAGCCTAGCATATCTTGTCTAGCCCGTTCGGGACACATTGCTAGTGACCCCAACCATGACTGTCGTAGAATTATTCGGCCATCTTCGGAGATCATGCGCTTCTCAAATCCTGTCTCGCCATAAGGCGTATCTGCTCCAGCCGTCTGGCAAGATGCTCGCTGTCATCCATCCAAATGCCCCATAAGGCTATTTGGATTCCCGTCCCTATCGCAAGAGCCGTTTTAGCGAATTCTGGACTTTCGTCGCCAACCGAAGCCATCAGCCCAGTTCCTTTCACTTTGTCCCGATGGCGAAGCCAGTCGGCGGCAAGTTCCACGACCTCCTTGGCAAAATGATTCGCTTGAACCCGCTTTGCCTCATCGGTGGACGACAGTTCAGCGTTGGCTGCGTCCCAATCGTTTTCGTTCATGTTTTCCATAGTAGCACCTCCAAGTGCAAAAGTGGTGGATCCTCCAAAACTCCTTGGGGAACCCCCACCCCCCCCTAAAGGGGGGTGGGGGTTCTCTTGGTGGTTTGGGAAGGGGCGACAAGTCTCAGGCGAGATCTGTCGGTTTTGGGAAAGGCACGACGTTGTCGTCCTCCATGTTTTCTTTTAGTTGTTGTATTATTTCTTCGGGTATAAACTCTGCTATTTCTTCCATTAGTTTAGAAGAGATTGTCGACAAGTCGTGAAAGAAGTCTCCCAACAATATTTGAAATTGTACTGTGCTTCCGTATAGTGCCATCACGGCGTCAGAGATGTTTGAACCTCCGATTCCTTCGGGGAATACGGTAGTCTCCAGTTCGGATACTCTACCTTCTAGCATCATTATGGATTTCTGCCTCTCTTCTAGTGTCATACTATGTACGCCTGAATAGCGAGGCTGCTAGCATCCACCCTAGAGGTGCGGAGTTTCACTCCGTGCCTTTTTGCCGCTTGAAAAGCGTTAGCGCGGAGATTTGTAAGTGTTACAGAGAAATCCTCACCTTGCACTAGCAAGCGGGGTTGCCCATCTAACCATTCTTTCCACGGGTAAATAGCAACTCGACCCGCTTTAGTACGGGGGAACTCTTCTAGTATCTTAGCCATTGACTTTCTCTTTTCTTTTTATAGATTCGGTTGCAAGCAAGTTGCCTGCTAACCACGATGCCCTGCGGGCAAAGATTTCTGTGGCTTCCGCCAACGTTATGCAGTAGTCGCCGCTACTGCAATCATAGTATTCTCCGTCGTCGCTGGCTGTGTCCCAAACAACGTACGGGTGGAGAGTCTCCGTGGGTCGGAAAGCGACGACGGTACCAACGTAGTCGCGTAGTCCATTGCCTCCCACGGAGTTGGTCCACATGAGTGGTGTTGCCTGATTATGTATTTTCATCATTCCTCTTCCATCAATAGATCCGTACACGCTTCACACATATACGGTGCAGGTACTCCTGCTGGTGTGCGTACCGCTTTACGGTACGCTCTTATTATTTCTCTGTCCTCCGGGGAGGCTTCAGGGAAAATGTCTTGCACGGCGGGGTTGCCATGCATATACGCTTCGAGTTGCGGGCGATACACTTCTGTATCGCTTGGCTCTTTACACGCTAAACATGAGATACCAATGACGGCGTAGCCGCCGTCTTGTTTTTTCATTTACTTGCCTTTCTTGTTGTAATAATCGGTGACCCAAATGTCAACCGATTGTGTGTCGAACATGAATGTTGCACGGCCACCAGTTTCGAGTATCTGTTTACCCACGACCCGCGGGAAAGGATTCTCGTTGCTGGCGTTGATGCGCCATTTGCGTACCGTGTCGTAGGAGACAAAGTATTTGCGGGCTATCTTTTTGGTAGATATGACTTGACCTGCCATTATAGAAGGCATTATACGCCCATCCCTGCCATTAACAGATCCATTGCGTGCTTGGCGTAAGGAGTTTTACCTTCAACAGCCTGCTGCTTCGCATGGGCAGACCCTTTGGAGAAGTGGTGCTGTTCGGCTCCTTGGATAGCGTTGTACGCTAGCCACGCGTTCCCGAACTGCCCTTCCAACCCCCAAGCATTAACCTCTTTGCGCCAATAGTAAAACATGGATCCTCGTTTACTCTCAACGTTACGCAAAGCCCTGTCGCTGGCACCAAAGTCCACGGGTACGAGTTGGTCGACGATCTTGCGGAACTCTCTGTCCGTGAACGTAATATCGTTCATGATCCTCGCACGGAAAGCGAAACGTTCAGCCTCAGCGACTTGCTTGGCAAGTATCTCAGCCCTGATCTCCACTAAGTCTCCGTGGTTGGTGGTGCGTTTCGCTTTCCACAACGGGGTAGCCCCGTAGAGTTGGTTGTCGCACGATGGTCGCGACATCATGTTGAACACCGATGTAGCCCATGTCCCGTTTAACGAGGACACCCAAACCAGTCGGGGAAGTAGTACATCCCCGCTATGGCCGACATCTATATCGTCTCCGATTTTTTGTGTAAACAATAATTTTTCACCATCACCGTAAACGGTGCATGACTCTGTGGTTGTAGGGAATAGGGATTCCGCTGTGTCTATGACAGTACGGTACCCGTCTTCTCGTTTGTCGTAGCGGGACGAATGCAACCCCAACGCTGTGTTGGTGTCTGTTCGTACCACGAAAACGTGTTTCGGTTTCCCGAAATTTTTCCCTGAGTCGACGCGAGGTACCATAGGTGTGTCAAATTCGCCACCCAAATACATCGCAGGCTTGTATTCCACGGGGAACGTAGCGTCTGCACAGACGTTACGCGCTGACCCCGGCTCTTCAAATGTTACTGTACTCATTATTTGTACTCCTGTTTCATAGGTATATTTTTACGGCTCTTATCGTATACAGGCAGACCCGCCGTGGGAAGGTATGCCGTGATCTGTGACCAGTAGCCCCAGACCTTTTCTTTGGTACCCGATTCGACAGCGTCGAAAACGGGTTCCCCGGATTCCGTGCCTAGTCCGCTGATGCGGCATTGGCGTTCGGATCCTGAGAATGTTTCGTATGTGATTAACTCTCCGATACGGGGTGTACGGGTCATCGTGTCTCCTCGAACATGTCTGAGAGTTGAGCATCGAGTTCATCGGAGAACCCGTACACATCCCACAGGACAACATCCGCTTGACGAGGGAACCGATGCGCTTCATGCGCCCCAAGGCACCGCATCAAGTCGTACACGACGCCCTCGAACCATTCAGCAATGTATGGTTGGTCTAGTTTCTCTTCAGCCATCCAACGCTGAAAGGCATCCTCGAACCCGTCGTCTGAGTCGTACTGATCTACCTGATTTATGCTTGTCATTTCTGTTCTCCTTCGTGAACAGGGCAAGTATCGCCCTGATGATTGTTGGGGTCGTCAGACGTACAGTCTTCGGCCTCCTCCTGTGCATATGCCCAACGGTCAACTACCGTTGAGTCGTCGCCATTCCATTCCCATAAGGCGAGGTCTTCGGCTGCGTCCTGAGACTCAGCCTCAACTTCCACCGTGTCTGCTCTGGTTTCTACCACCTCTACTGTGTATTTCATAACTCACCTTCCTGATATAGGTTTGCCAGCGGGACATTTTCCCGTGGCGCTTCGGTACCGCAAGGCCAAGTAGCATGGGTATGCCACGGCTTGGAGTCGCAGTTCATGCATCTCCCGGAGTCACCATCGTTGACCCAATGATGGGTCTGATAGTTGGCCTCCCGTTCCTCTTTAGTCCCGTCGAATTCAACGGGACGGTTCCAATAGTTCATCCAATGCTCCCTACTTCGTTAGCCAACTGCTGGTAGATGGCTGCGAGGTTACGGTTCGATGCACGGACGGCACTATTGACGGTGGATAACACGTGTTCCTGCACAATTTCTTCCACGATGGGGCGTACAAGTTCCGCTATCTGGGTCGTCACAACCTGTTTGATCTCGCCCTGCACATCATCGTCGTATTCAATGGCGTAGACGATATGCCCGTTGATGTCATCCTCCGTGACGTAACCTGAGCCAGCCAACTCATCGTTGATGACATCACCCATAGAGTAGACATCCACATATTCTTCGTTACGAACCATGTCCATAACGATGTCCGGGTCGTTTTCAATGGCTACACCCATCCGCTCAGCAAGGGCATAACAGGTGACGTACTCTTCCGGGTCTACCTCCGCTTTAACGACAGGCAGGTATGGGGCAATCGCTTCCGCGGTTGCCTTTAATAGGTTTTCTGTTGATTCACTCATACTGTTTCCTTTTCTGTTTCACTAGCCGATTGTTCGGCAAGATCTTTACTAAACTCTTTCGCCTGAGCAAGCCAAGGCTGTAACTCCCATTTCATTTGACGCTTAGCCCACTCACCATCCGTAATGTTTTCCACATTCGTAGACAAACCGATGCGGCGATGCACGATCTCCGGGGTGATCCAACGGTTCCAGTCAGGCTGCTCATTCTCCTGAATGTATTTACACCGTGCGTACCATTTCTCCCAATTCTTTTCCGTCACCTCAGAGAGGCCAACAACCATCGAAAGGAAGATCATGCCCTTCGTGTACTGCCACTCCATGCCTCCCAACCATTCGTGTTCACCATCGAAATCATCAGGGGCATCCACCCATTTGATCTCGTCCCAATCTTTAATGTTTCCTGCATCCCAATTTAAACTCATTGCCTTGCTCCTTCTGTTGTTGTTTTGTATTCGACACTTGCCCCAACCTCACGCACATACACAATGTGGTAGAGTTGCTCCCACTTCTTCACCCAATGCAAAACCTTGTCACGGTCAGTATGGATACACCAATCAGCAGTGTCATCATCGATGACACCCTTGAGTCCACTCGCTAACACAATATATTTCTGCTTAGGTTGATACCCGGACATAATTAACCTACCTTTCTTACGAAGCCAGACGTATCTCGTTTGGCCTTACCCTTAGCCCGCAAACCAACAACAACCCCACGGTCATCCCTAGCACGGTCATCAGACTCATCACCATCCACCACAGGCACCCCATGCCAACTAGAGGGCAACGGCACACCCGGAGGGGTATCAAAGACCACAGCGACGTTCTCGCCAACACGAGAACGCCCCACGATCTTCTGATAAGTGGTATTCTCCGAAGCCGAAAACGTTACGTCCAACACATCGCTAGAACGCCTATCCGGCCACTTCGTATAATCATAAAAGACCACATCGTCCTGCCACATGACAAACAGATTAGGCACAACCCTCTCCCACGGAATGTCGCTAATCACGTTCAACCTCAGAGCAATCTGCCCATGAGCAGCCACAGCCAGATCGACCTCGAACACCAACAGATCCAAAAAGGTCTGGGGGTGTTCACCAAGAAACATGGTTTTCCAAAACCTGCCGTACTGGACGTTATCAAACGTCCCCTTACCAGCAGTATTCAGACACGCCTCACGGCACCCCGGAGTGGAATACCTACACACGCTCCACTTCACCGACAAGTTAGCAGGCAACAGAGACAGCCCATAGGTGGGACGCTCCGACTTCGCTAACTTCGTGTTCCCATTAGGGTCAGTCAGCAGCGGAGGTACCGACCCACGGAACTCTCGTACCACAGCACGAGCAGCACGCAACTCGTCCGCATTGACTCGCCTAACTATTAGGTTTTGCGCCATCAAGTGACGCACCATGTCCTTAGCCATTACGCTACCTCCTTACTTCTTAGAATGTCCCTAACCTCAATAGCAGCAGCAGTCATAGACCGCTGGCTAGTCCCGATAATCTGGGTACCCCAGTCAGTATCACAGGCACGTTCCATCACCCCAACAAACACTGTTTTCTCGGGGTCATGAAACACCTTCAATTGGTAGGACGACTTACCGTCATCCCATTCGTACCCAAAGTCCGTCACTCTCGTGCCGAACTCATTCGTGTAAGTCTTCATTCCTTCTCCCAGTCGTAAGGCGCATCCCGAAGAACACGCACCGAATTAGTCACTGTATAATTCGCATCCTCAATCTCGAAGCCACCGCAAAACCAGCGCACAAAATGCACCATCACGGCACAAGCAAAAGCAGAGGTCAAAGCCAACCAAAGCAAACCTAAAGTATACACTGTGTTATTCCTTCCCTAAACGGGTGCGGACGACATCCAAGTCGTACGAAACTTTCACCCTAGATGAACGACGATGCGGAGCCGAAGCCCCAAGAGGTGTGACCCTCACCGTAAGAGCAGGCATCAACGGGATGCCGATAGCGTTAGTTTCCATCCCCTCGCCGGGATGGAAAACCACCCCGTTGATTAGGATTGTGTCGTCTGAATTATTCACTGTATAACTCGGTTCGCTGGGGGCAGGTGCTGTTCATGGGAGAAGTCCTTTCGTTGAGTAATGACCCTATTGGGCTGATGCCCATTCTAATTGACTATCCACACCTAACCAAATCTATTAGAGGAAATTATTCACTGTATAATTTGCCACACACACCACACTCACCACACACACCACAC
>JGI26382J51730_1000493_pt1 | contig 19658 bp, 16 predicted proteins | sample SaaInlV_165m_DNA_2_FD_51730 | JGI IMG/M metagenome (IMG submission 51730) | reverse complement strand
GTTAAAGCCAATGTATGATCCTTTAAATAAAAAGATTAGAGTCTAATATATACCGACAAGATAAAAAATGTCACATTAATTCATCATTGCTTTGATTTCTCTTACTATGATATCTATNCCTTTATTAACTTTGTTTGTATCNATAGCTGAATAACCAAGGTGTAAATAGTTTGATGGCGCTTTATCTTGATAGAAATGTGTATTACCAGGCCTTACTACAACACCTTTTGAGAGTAGTTTTTTACAAAGATTTTCACTATCAATTGATTCTGGAATTTTAATCCAGAAAGTCGAACCGCCAAGAGTTGGAGTACAAGATAACAAAGGTTCTTGATTAATTTTTTCATTAATCAACCCCCAGCGTTCTTTATTCGTTTTTTGTATCTTTGTAAACATATTATGATAATGACCAAGCCCAATAAATAGTGCCACTGAGCGCTGATTATTAGAAGGTATGTGCCTTAGTATTAATCTTCTCAAGGCTCTTGCTTCTTTAATAAAGCTTTCTGGGGCAACCATATAGCCTAGTCTTAAGCCAGGTGCAAAGGCTTTCGAAAAACTCCCAACATAAATTACATTATTATCTTTATCAAGACTTTTCAGGGATGGGTTGGGTTTCTTTTGGAAATTAATTTCTGCCTCATAGTCATCTTCAATGATGACCATATTATTTTCTTTTGCAACAGATAAAAGCTCATGTCTTCTCTCCATACTCATTGTTACACCTGTAGGGTATTGATGACTTGGAGTAGTGAAAACTATATTTGTATCTGATTTTATCTCTTTGACTACGATTCCGTCTTTATCGACTGAAATTGGGATAATATTATCGGTTCTAAAACTAAAGATATTTCTAACATCTGGGTATCCTGGGTTTTCTATAGCAACAATGGTATTTTGCTTAACAAGAAGACTAGCAATAATATAGATTGCATTCTGACTACCAGAGGTAATTAAAATTTGATCTTTATTTGCCCAAACACCTCGCTTTGGTAGAACTTTAGATTGGATTTGTTTTATTAAAGAGGGGTCATCATTATCAACATGATCAATATTCCATTTTTGTATTTCAGGNAGTGTTGAGGAATGNCTAACNACCTCTCTCCACTCATAGTAGGGAATTAAACGCTTATCTATTTGACCAATTGTGAATGAATAGGGAAGGTTTTGCCAATTTTCTGGATTATGAATATTGGTTTGGATCGATGGTTTTTTTGTAATTAATTTTTTAAGCCATAAAGGTGGAGTAGGATTATTGGGTTGGGCTTCATTACTGTTNGTGTAATTNTCATAAAATTGCTCATTAACAAAATAACCTCGCCTTTCTTGTGGAGTAATATANCCGTCAAACTCTAGTTCCTTATAGGCAGCAATTACAGTGTTTCTTGCAACTTTAAGAGCAATGGCAAGATTTCTTGATGATGGAAGGGGTTCATTTGGACCAATTAAACCATTAGTAATGGCATCAATTAGTTGCTGTCGAATTTGCAGTTGAAGGGTCCGAGGCTTATCATGCCTCAGTGAAAAGAACTGATTCCACATTTCATTCATTTAACTGGCCTATTAATTGTAAGTTTTCTGGTTCTATATATATGTTAATTTAGGACCACTTATATTTTACAATTCATTCCTCTGAATTGCAGTCAATTTAATTAATAAAGGGGCGATTATGTCTNACAACACAATTATACAAAATGATAAGGACCATATTTGGCATCATTTGACGCAGCATAAGGCTTTTGAATCGAGTGATCCAATGATTGTCTCGAAAGCAAAAGGGATGATTGTTACTGANACCAAAGGCAATGAGTATCTTGATGGAACCNCTGGTGGTGTATGGACTGTAAACTTGGGCTTTGGTAGGGATGATATGGTTGAGGCTGTAAGCAATCAATTATCAAAAATTCCATATTTTGCTGGCACTTTTGGTAATGAGCCAGCNGCTGAATATGCAAAAGAAGTTACTTCTCTTATGCCTGGCTTAGAGCGTGTATATTATTCAAATTCTGGCTCTGAAGCCAATGAAAAAGGCTACAAAATGGTTCGCCAACTCGCTCATTTTCATAACGAAGGAAAAAAACATAAAATAATTTACCGAGACCGAGACTATCATGGAACTACAATTGGTGCTATGAGCTCAACTGGTCANCTTCAGAGAAAAAAACAATATGGNCCATTTGTGCCAGGNTTCGTTGAAATGCCTCACTGNTGNTGCTATAGATGCCCATTTGGGAAAAAATATGGAGAGTGCAATATTGAGTGTGCAACAGCTCTTGAAGATATTATTAAAACTGAAGGCCCTGATACTGTTGGCTCAGTAGTTTTAGAGCCAATAACAGCAGGTGGCGGAGTAATTCCACCAGTACCTGAATACTTTCCAATAATTGAATCAATTTGCAGAAAATACGATGTTTTACTACATATCGATGAAGTTGTATGTGGGCTAGGAAGAACAGGAAAATGGTTTGGTTATCAGCACTATGATGTTCAGCCTGATATCGTAACTACAGCTAAAGGTTTAGCTGCTGGTTACGCTGCTGTATCTATTACTGTAACGACAGAGAGGATCTTTAATATGTTCAAAGAAGATCCAAGTAATATTGATAGTTACTTCAGAGATATTTCTACATTTGGTGGAAGCACTGCTGGACCTGCAGCTGCTCTTGAAGTATTAAAAATTATTAAAAGAGAAAAGCTTATAGAAAACATTAATGTGGTTGGGGATTATCTAAAAAATAAGCTTCTAGAATTACAAGATAAACATGAAATGATAGGTGAAGTAAGAGGAAAAGGATTGTTTTGTGGGATAGANCTAGTAAAAGATAGAGCAACTAAAGAGCCTGTAGATGAAAAGGTTGCTATTGCAGTAGCAGGACATTGTTTCCAAAACAAGGTAATGATTGGCAGAACTAATAGAAGTTTTGAGACAAATAATAATGTTTTATTATTTAGTCCAGCCTTTATTTGTTCTAAAAATGACATCGATTTAATAATTGAATCTGTAGATAACGCCCTAGAAGCAAACAAATAGTTTGCAAATTTTTTATATTAATATAGGAAGATTAAGATGATAATTGGAGTTCCAAAAGAAATTAAAAACCATGAGTACAGNGTTGGGTTAACGCCTAGAAGTGTTAAAGAGTGTGTTAATCATGGTCATAAGGTTTTAGTTCAGACAAATGCTGGTGTAGGTATTGGTGCAAGCGACGATGAGTATATTAGTAGTGGTGCTGAAATCATTTCGACTGCTCAAGAGGTTTTTGCAACTGCTGATATGATTGTTAAAGTTAAAGAGCCTCAAGCTGAAGAAATCGCAATGCTCAGAGAGGGTCAAATTTTATATACTTATCTTCATCTAGCTCCTGATCCAGAACAAACAAAAGGATTGGTTGAAAGTGGCGCTATTTGTATCGCTTATGAGACAGTTACTTCACCTAGAGGTGGGCTGCCATTATTAGCTCCAATGTCAAAAGTTGCCGGTCGTATGGCAGTTCAAGCTGGTGCACACTTTTTAGAGCACCCAAATGGTGGCATGGGAGCCTTACTAGGTGGTGTTCCAGGAGTTGATCCTCTGAATGTTGTTATTTTAGGTGGCGGTGTTGTAGGTGCACATGCTGCACATATGGCTGTTGGAATGGGAGCGGATGTTTGGGTGCTTGATAATAACCCTGATACTCTTGAGCAGCATTGGCAACAGTTTGGTAGAAGTACTAATACTGTATTTTCAACAAAAAGTGCAGTAGAGGAGTATGTCTTACAAGCCGACTTAGTTATCGGTGGTGTTTTGATACCTGGTGCTGAAGCACCAAAACTTGTATCAAGAGAAATGATAAAGGCGATGAAGCCTGGATCAGTTATTGTTGATGTTGCAATCGATCAAGGTGGCTGCTTTGAAACTTCAAAAGCAACCACTCATGCAGAACCAACATATATAGTTGATGATGTTGTTCATTACTGTGTGGCTAATATGCCTGGCGGTGTTCCAAAAACATCAACTTATGCTCTTAATAATGTAACGCTTCCTTTTGCAATCAATATTGCCAATAAAGGTGTAAAGCAGGCTTTATTAGATGATGAGCACCTTAGAGCTGGATTAAATGTTCATAGCGGTAAAGTAACATGTCTTGAAGTGGCTCAGGACTTAGGCTATGATTATGTCCCTGCCCTAGATATGCTTAATAAATAAATTAAATAAATAAATTAAATAGGAGATTTAAAAAATGGCAAAAATGACTTCGAGTGAGGCTTTTGTTGAAACAATGGTCGCTAATGATGTGACAGATATCTTTGGGATTATGGGTTCTGCATTTATGGATGCAATGGATATTTTTGAGCCGGCAGGAATTAGATTGATTCCCGTGGTTCATGAGCAGGGTGCTGCTCATATGGCCGATGGCTACTCAAGAGTAAGTGGGAGGCATGGAGTCGTTATTGGTCAAAATGGCCCAGGCATCTCTAACTGCGTTACAGCTATTGCAGCGGCATATTGGGCTCATAGTCCTGTTGTAATTGTTACTCCAGAAGCGGGCACAATGGGTATGGGGTTAGGTGGATTTCAGGAAGCTAACCAATTACCAATGTTTCAGGAATTTACTAAGTATCAAGGACATGTCGTTAATCCGATGAGAATGGCTGAATTTACTGGTCGATGCTTTGATAGAGCTATGAGTGAAATGGCCCCAACTCAGTTAAATATTCCTCGAGATTATTTTTATGCAGAAGGTGAATTTACTATACCTACACCTCGTCGAATTGATCGAGGTTCAGGCGGTGAGGAAACCTTAAATGATGCCGTTGATTTAATAGCTAAAGCTCAATTTCCAGTAATTGTCTCTGGAGGAGGAGTTGTGATGTCTGATGGTGTTCAAGAGTGTGTAGCATTAGCTGAGCGTCTTGGTGCTCCAGTTGTTAATAGCTATCTTCATAATGACTCTTTTCCTGCAAGCCATGAACTTTGGTGTGGCCCTTTAGGNTATCAAGGTTCAAAGGCTGCAATGAAACTAATTTCAAAAGCTGATGTAGTNATCGCTCTAGGTACNCGTTTAGGTCCATTTGGAACATTACCTCAGCATGGCATGGATTACTGGCCGAAAGACGCTCAAATCGTTCAAATTGACGCCGACCACAAAATGCTCGGACTTGTAAAACCAATTAATGTAGGTATTTGTGGTGATGCTAAAGCAGTTGCTGAAGTTCTTTGTAAAAAATTAGATTCAATAACTCTCAACTGTGACTCTTCAAAAAAAGATAGATCAGTAACAATTGCAGATGAAAAAGCTGCTTGGGAACTCGAGTTGGATGAGTGGATTCATGAAACTGATTCATACAGTATGGATATGCTGGCGGAAAATGAGGAGGGCTGGCTTCACCCCAGACAGGTTTTACGTGAGCTTGAAAACGCAATGCCTGAAGATGTTATGGTTTCGACTGATATTGGTAACATAAACTCCGTTGCTAACAGCTACCTTCGATTTGAAAAACCACGTAGCTTTTTTGCTGCAATGAGCTTTGGAAATTGTGGTTACGCTTTTCCAACAATCATTGGTGCTAAGGCTGCAGCACAACATAGGCCGGCGATTTCATATGCAGGTGATGGTGCTTGGGCAATGAGTATGGTAGAGACAATGACATGTGTAAGGCATGATATTCCGGTTACAGCGGTTGTATTTCATAACCGTCATTGGGGTGCTGAAAAGAAAAATCAAGTAGATTTCTATGATAGACGCTTTATAGCTGCGGAGCTTACAGATCAAAACTTTGTTAATATCGCTGAGTCNATGGGAGCTGAAGGAATTCGTGTAGACAAACTCGAAGATGTTGGACCAGCATTAAAAAAGGCGATTGATATGCAAATGAATGAGAGAAAAACTACAATTATTGAGATTATGTGTTCTCGTGAATTGGGTGACCCATTCAGAAAGGATGCTTTAAGTAAACCTATAAGACATCTAGCTAAGTATAAAGACTTTGGTGAAAAATCACCGCATCGATAAATAATTATATAATTTCTTCAGAGTGAGGTATTTTCTCTCTCTGAAGAAAAAAAATAGGTTCAATATTTTTTGATGATAATATGTCAACACCTTCAGCAGTAAATAACTATTGGTTTTCTAAGAGAAGTCAGCAATTTTGGTTTGCTTCTACTGTAGAAATAGATAATGAAATAAAGAAAAATTATGAACAGCTATGGGAATTAGCCGCTTCAGGTAAGCTTAATGAATGGAGAGATAGTCCAGAAGGTTGTGTAGCATTAATTATAGTTTTAGATCAATTTCCTTTAAATATGTTTAGAGGAAGCNCTAGATCTTTTGAAACAGANAAAATAGCTATTGAAGTAGCTCTAGAAGCAATTGAAAATGGCTTTGATGAAGAGCTCGGTAATGAAATGCTATTGTTTTTATTTATGCCTTTAATGCATAGTGAAAATATTGATCATCAGAATTTACAAGTTTATTTATTCGAAAAATACAACTTTAACTTGGAGTATTCTAAGCATCACAGGGATCTTGTCAAAAAGTTTGGTCGTTTCCCTCATAGGAATGAAATATTAGAGCGAATGAGCACCATGGAGGAGCTCAACTATCTTCTTTCTGATAACGCTTTTAAAGGCTAGGACTAGCTTACTTTTTTTATTTAACCTTAAGTAATGCGTCAAGCCCTGCTTGAGCAACTANNATATCTTGGTCAGAACTNCCAGAACTGCAACCAATCCCACCAACAATCTGACTATCAACAAAAAGTGGTAGGCCACCACCAACGACACAAAAACGACCTTGATGTGAAGTTTGGATACCAAATGCTGGTCCGTGATTAATAACAGATTTACCATAATCTAAGGTCGCTTTTCTAGCTGCCGCCGCAGTAAATGCCTTATCTATAGAGACATTAATGCTTGTAATTTTTGCATTATCCATTCTTGTAAATAACATGAGGTGACCACCATCGTCGACAATAGCGATATCCATATCTATACCTATCTCAATTGCTTTATTAATGGCACCATCCATCATTTTCTTTGTATCTTCAAGTGTAAGTTTTAGTACTTGTTTCATAATTTAACTCTAGAAAATTGATAATTTATCTATTTTACTTGCTTAGCTTCAAGAAATTTACGTCTATAACTTATTAAGATTTCTTCAGTGTAGCCATTAGGCTGGTCCAACCCTTCAATAGCTAAAGCAAGAGATGCTTGGTAGGCGAAGCTGTCATAACCAGGCGCAAGAGGTATATGATTTGGATCATATTTGTTTTGTTCGTCAACTACTATAGCCATGTCTTGAAATGCTTTATTAACTTGCTCTTTTGAACATATCTTATGATGAAGCCAGTTAGCTATATGTTGTGACGATATCCTTAGAGTGGCACGATCTTCCATAAGCCCAACATGGTTTATATCTTGCACTTTAGAGCAGCCAATTCCTTGGTTAATCCACTTTACAACGTAACCTAGAATACTTTGTGCATTGTTATTAATTTCATTAATAATCTTATCTTCAGACATTTGTTCTGGGAGCTTCAAGAAAGGAATAACAAGAAGGTCTTCTTGATTTACTTGTTGAGGCTTAGAAAGAAGCTCTTTTTGCCGTTCAAAAACATCAAAACGATGATAATGAGTTGCATGGAGAGTAGCTGCAGTTGGAGAGGGGACCCATGAGCAGTTTGCTCCAGCTTCCAAGTGTATCATTTTATTATCTAACATCTGTCGCATTTGGTCAGGCTGAGCCCACATTCCTTTTCCTATTTGTGCTTTATTAAATAAGCCACACTCTAATCCAACATTCACGTTATGTGATTCATAAACTGAATACCACACTTCTTCCTTAATAAGATTTTTGCATCTCATTGCACCGGCCATCATTGATGTGTGAATTTCATCACCAGTTCGGTCTAAGAAGCCTGTATTGATAAAAATAATTCTATTTCTTGCTGCATGAATACAAGCCTTTAGGTTAAGTGTAGTTCGTCTTTCTTCATCCATTATGCCAATTTTTAAAGTATTTTCTTTTAGTGAAAGTGCCTTTTCTACCAAAGAAAATAATTTCATAGTAAATTCAACTTCCTCTGGGCCATGTAATTTTGGTTTCACCATATAAAAACTACCTTTTTTTGAATTTGCTTTGATTTTTAAATCGTGAAGCGCTATCAATGAGGTAACCATTGCATCTAAGATACCTTCTGGAATTGGAGAACCATCTAGATTGGTTACCAGTTCGGTCATCATATGTATGCCGACATTACGAACCAAGGTAAGACTAGTACCAGAAAGACTGAATACTTTTCCGTTAGAGTTTGTATATTTTTTGTCTTTATTTAATGAGCGAGTTAGTGTTTCACCACCTTTGGTAAATGTTGTATTTAACTCACGTTTCATTAGACCTAAGTAGTTTCGGTAGGCGTGTATTTTTTCATCATAAGTAACAGTAGATGCGGAGTCCTCAAAGTCAACAATAGTTGTTATAGCAGATTCTAGGATCACATCAAAAATACCACTTTTGTGAAAGCTCCTTTCTTGATCTCCAACAATTTCAATATGGAGGTTATTATTTTGAAGTAGTACATTTCCAGTATCACTTAGACCTATAAATTGCTCGGGGTTGACTAGGGTGGCTACTTCACCATCATTTAAATTAAAAATCAACGCTCCTTTGTATCTTACTTTTGAAGCAATCTGTCTGTAAGAGGCACCTTTTAGCGGCGCAACCTCATCTAGGAAATCACAAGCCAATTCAGCCGTTCTATTAACTCGTTGAAGGTTATGAGCAAATGAAGTTCTCATACTGCCCTTATTTGGAATTACATTTGTTCCATAAAGAGAATCAAATAGACTTCCCCACCTTGCATTTACTGCATTAAGTACAAATCGTTCATTAGTTATTGGAACAACCAATTGTGGCCCAGCAATTTGAGAAATTTCAGGATCAACTTCATCAACATTAATCGAGAAGCTCTCAGGATTAGGGACAATGTATCCTATATCTTTCAAGAAGGCTTTATAACTTTCAGGGTCAATTCTTTTATTTTTGATGTGCCATTCATTAATTTGAGACTGAAGAGTGTCACGCTTTTTAAGTAAATCAATATTATCTTTTTGCAGTTCATTTAGTATCTCTGAAAGTGATTCAAAGAAACCTTCTGCTGTAATATTTAAACCAATACATACCTCATTATTAATGAAGTCAAATAATGACCCTTCAACGCTAATATTAGAAAAAATATGTTTAGCTTCATTCATAGATTTACCTTATTTTTGGTCACAATTACGCCATCTTCGTCGGCATAAAGATACTGATTTGGAGTAAATTCTACATTCGAAAAATTAACAATTAAATTATTTTTTCCAGCCCCTTTTTTAACACTTTTAAGGGGGCAAACTCCGAGAGAACGAATTCCAATTGGCATTTTATTTATTACTGCTGAGTCTCTAATTACTCCATTAACAATAATTCCTTCCCATTTATTATTAATAGCATCAGTAACTCTTTTATCTCCTAGCATTGCACAATTCATAGATCCACCTGCGTCAATCACTAATACTGAATCTTTGCCATTAGTTTTTAGAGCTTCTTCAACAAGAGAGTTATCTTCAAAGCACTTAATAGTAACAATACGACCTGAAAAGGCAGTTTTTGCACCGTAACTTTTATATATTGGCTCTAAATACTGTACATTTGGATGGAGTTTGTCTGATATATCGCAGGTTGATTTAGTCATTATTCTCCCCATAAATTTCACACATTCGTTTTTCTGTTCCATAAGGATAGTAATCCATTACACCATTTTTTTGAATTTTTTCTTGGATTGAGGTCCAATATTTAGCATCAAGAAGTTTTTTATAGTGCTTATTAAAGGTTTCTTTCATGAAATTATTTGGTAGCATAAAATATTTAAACTCTTCTGGGAAAACATCATTTTGTCCAACATGATACCAAGGCTCTGAAGCCATTTCCTCTTCATAAGTTCTAGACTTTGGAATTTTCCTGAATACTGGTTTACTCATTAAAGTAATCTCATCATAGTCATAAAAGACAACTCGATTTTGACGCGTTACACCGAAATTTTTAGTCAGCATATCTCCAGGGAATATATTTGAATTAATTAACTCATCAATGGCCTTACCGTAGTCATTAATAATATGAGTTTGCTGCTCTTTGTTAGCAGTTTCAAGGTACATATTAAGTGGAGTCATTTTGTTTTCAATATACATGTGTTTAATAATTAGTAAGTCTCCTTCTATTTCTATATTTGAATCTGCTTTTTTCTTTAATTCAGTTATAAGAGCATTATCGATATCTTTCATTGAGAACGCGACATTGGAAAACTCCCATGTATCTGCAAGCCTACCGACTCTTACATGGTTTTTAACAAAGTAGTATCGGTCTTTTACCATCTCTTTTGTTCCCATCTTTGGTGGGGCAAATTGATCATTAATAATTTTAAAAACATAAGGGTACATAGGGAAAGTGAAAACTGACATGACCATTCCTTTAATTCCAGGAGCAATAATCAGTTTTTCGCTAGTAATTTTTGAGTATTTTAAGAAGTGCCTATAGAGGAGTGTTTTGCCGTGCTTATGAAGACCAATAGCGCTATAAAGGACAGCCCTAGTTTTTCCTGGAAGAATCTCTTTTAGAAATTCAACAATGGCTGATGGATAGTCAGTAGTAATAAAGAAATACGATCTTGAAAAACTAAACACTATAGATATACTTCCAACATCGGTCAAAATGCTGTCAACATAAATTCCTTTTTCCTCATCATTTAATAGGGCAATTAATAAAGGTTGATCAGCGTGAAGTTGGGATACAATTTTTCCAGTTATNTAGGCAGCTTTACCTCTAATAAAAGGAGTGCCAATAACTTGAATTTCNAACACATCTGACTCTAGACTGGGAAGTTGAGTATATAGCTGCTCTTCCAGTCTCTGAATGTCTAGTTCAAGAGCGCCAAATAAAGACTTGTTAAAGTAGCTAGTTAGAATACTAGTAAAAGAATTTTTAAGTTGATCTTTTTCAANAAAGTAGCTATCAGTTACTGGNTCATCCATATCAATATAATTTAGAGATACTGAAGGCTTTGTAAAGATATATTGAGTGTTATAAAAACTTCTAGAAAATAGTCTACAAAAGACCGAGTTATAAAAGGTTTCGGCAAGTTCAGGCTGTTTGTGCTCAGTAATGAGCTCAACATACATAAGCTTAGTTTTTTGCCAGAATTCTGAGTTAAATTTTTCTATGTGGGTTGGCTCGTAAGGAATCTTAGCAGTAAATTCAGCCCTTGCCCCATAAAGAGTTTGCTTTTTTAGCTCAGAAGAGAGTTTTTTGCAAAAATTATCTACTTGCTTATCATAGAAGTTGAGCCTTAGTTTTGAGTCACTCTCAATCTTCTCCCATTCCCTTTCCTCAAAGCATCGTTTTGCTTCTATCGAAGCACTTTTTATGTTTTGATAGTGCTGCTCAAATCCACTAAGAATCTTCTTAGCAATCGATGCTGAAATTCTGTGTGATGAGTTATTAACTCCACTAAGAAACTTCTTTGTGATCGATGATGAAATTTTTTGTGATGAGTTATTAACCATAAGAATAAAATCACTAAAAACAAGCCTTACTAATTAAAAGGCAAGTCTTATTTTTAGCAGTTTACTTCTTAATTAAACTGCTCTTCCTCAGTAGAACCTTTTAATGCAGTTACTGAAGACTCGCCACCCTGAATAACAGTAGTAACATCATCGAAGTAACCTGCACCAACTTCTTGTTGATGAGAAGCAAAAGTATAACCTTTTTTAGCTGCTCCAAATTCAGGCTCTTGAACCTTGTTAACATAATGCTTCATACCTTCACCTTGTGCATAATCATAAGCAAGGTCGAACATGTTATACCACATATTGTGTATACCAGCTAAAGTGATGAATTGATACTTATAACCCATTGCAGCAATTTTTTCTTGAAAAGAAGCAATTTCACTGTCACTTAGATGCTTTTTCCAGTTGAATGAAGGTGAACAGTTATAGGCTAGAAGTTGGTTAGGATTTTCAGCAAGAACCGCATCAGCAAACTCTTTTGCAAAGCCGAGGTCTGGTTTTCCTGTTTCACACCATACTAGATCAGCATATGGCGCATATGCAAGACCTCTCGATATAGATTGTTCGAGTCCATTTTTAACAACATAAAAACCCTCTACAGTTCTCTTGCCAGTTACAAAAGGGGCATCATAAGGATCCACATCTGAGGTAAGCAGATTAGCTGCTTCTGAATCAGTCCTGGCTAATAAAAGAGTAGGAACACCCATAACATCAGATGCTAAGCGTGCAGAGACTAGTTTTTGAACTGCCTCCTGAGTTGGAACAAGCACCTTACCTCCCATATGTCCACACTTTTTGACAGCTGCTAACTGGTCTTCAAAGTGAGCCCCTGCTGCTCCATTAGTAATCATATTTTTCATCAACTCAAAAGAATTCAATACACCACCAAACCCAGCTTCAGCATCTGCCACAATAGGTAAAAAGAAATCAATATATTTATCATCACTTTCATCAATACCTTGTGCCCACTGAATTTCATCTGCTCTTTTAAATGTATTGTTAATTCTTCTTACCATAGTTGGAACAGAGTCATATGCATAGAGAGACTGATCTGGATACATTGTCTCAGATGTATTTCCATCTGCTGCAACTTGCCATCCAGAAAGATAAATAGCTTCTATACCTGCTTTTGCTTGTTGCATTGCTTGACCTGCAGTAATCGCCCCCATACAGTTTACATAACCTTTTTTAGATGAGCCATTTACAAGGTCCCAGAGCTTTTCAGCACCTCTTCGAGCATAAGTGCATTCAGGTTGAACAGAACCACGCAATCTGACAACATCTTCTGCAGAATATGTGCGCTTAACATTTTCCCATCTAGGGTTTTCTTGCCAGTCTTTTTCTAGGGCTTGAATTTGTTCTTTTCTGTTCATTGATTCCTCCTTTTAATTTATATATATTTCAGACAGTTTTTAGACAGTATTTACGCTTATTATTAAGTAGGTAAACTTTTGATAAAACGAATATTTACTGGAATTTTTATAATACCAATATATTCTTTTTAAGGTCACATAATTTTACGATATAATAATTTTTTTTCATAATATGAAATAAAATGAAACCAAGGTCTATCGATAAAAGTTATAACGCCATTCAAAAGTGCCTACAGATCTTATCTATATTCACATTAGATAAGGCACAATTCTCAATAAAAGAGATCTGTGAGCAGCTTAACTTTAATTTATCAACAACCTATAGAATTTTAACAACTTTAGAAGAGTACGGCTATGTCTCTCGACTTAAGAACAAGGATTATGTTGTCGGAACCCAGGCACTCTACTTAAGCGCTATTTACACCCAAAGTAACCATTTAGAACAGATTCGTCCTATAGTAGATAGAATAAGAGATATGTCTGGCGAGACAGCATCCTTCTTTGTTGAAGAAGAAGATAAACGTATTTGCCTCTATAGAGCTCACTCAAGAGACGAAATAAGACACAACATTGAACAAGGTTCTCGCTTAAAGCTCAATCAAGGGGCCTCAGGTCGAATTATCTTGGCCTATGGTAAGCGTAAAAATGATAAACAAGGCTTTTATAAAGATATTAGAGATAAGGGTTACTACCTCTCAATAAATGAACATAATGCAGCGCTTTTTGCGCTTGCTGTTCCTGTTGTCTCAAATAGTGATAAATTTGTAGGAGCTATTGTCGTCTCAGGGCCTATAAGTCGCTTTAATGATAAGCAAAAAATTACTCTCTTAAACTTACTTATAGATCAGCTTAAAAACATTGTTATGCCTTAATATTTTTAGCTTAAGGGACTAAGCTATATGTTTAGATTTAAATAGAATTTAAACTTGATTATTTTCTCATTTAATTTAAGTTATTAACAAATAATTTGATCTAATTTTTGCATTTAATATAGTCTTAATATTCAACAATAATGTTACTTTTAATGCTCACTTAGTATGTATCATTAGTTTTTTAGATTTAAACCACCCTAGTGTTTTATTTGTTTTTTATTGAAAGCTTATGAAAGAACATTTATATATTCATGGCGCCTATTTTGAATCCAATTCTGGCGAATCTTTTGAAACCAAAAATCCTGCAAATGGGAAAGTTATTGCAAGCGTAGATCAGGCAAGTGAAGATGATGTAGAGAGAGCTATTAAATCTGCAGAAAAAGGTTTTGCTGTTTGGAGCTCAATGTCAGCTGTTGAGAGAGGCCGTATTTTATTAAAAGCTGTTACTTTACTTCGTGAAAGGAATGATGAGCTTGCATCTTTGGAGGTTATGGACTCTGGAAAGCCTTTGCAAGAAGCTAACTGTGTGGATATCCATTCTGGCGCTGATGTAATAGAATATTATGCTGGACTTGCTCCTGCATTGCAGGGGACTCAGCAAGATTTAGACTCTAATACTTTTTATATGTCAAAAAGAGAACCTTTAGGTGTTTGTGTAGGTATTGGTGCTTGGAACTATCCTATACAAATTGCTTGTTGGAAGTCTGCAGCTTGCTTAGCAGCAGGTAATTCTATGGTTTTTAAGCCATCCGAAGAAACTCCCCTAAGTGTGATGAAGCTTGCTGAGATATATACAGAGGCAGGAATGCCGCCCGGTGTCTTTAATGTAGTGCAAGGAGATTACCGTGTTGGACAATATTTAACAAGGCACCCAAGAATTGCCAAAGTTTCTTTTACTGGTGAAAGTGGAACCGGAAAAAAAGTTATGACAGACGCTTCAGGAACGCTCAAAGAGGTCACTTTAGAGTTGGGAGGTAAATCACCATTAATCATTTTTGATGATGCTGATATAGATAATGCAGTATCAGGAGCATTATTGGCTAATTTTTATACACAGGGAGAAATCTGCACCAATGGTACACGTGTCTATGTTCACTCCAAAGTTTATGATCAGTTTTTAGAAAAAGCCTCTTTACGTAGTAAAAAAATAAAACTTGGTGACCCTATGAATTTAGATACACAGATGGGGGCATTAATTAGTTCGAAGCATCTTAATAAAGTGATGGGATATATAGATAAAGCAAAGGCATCAGGAGCAAAATTAGTAATAGGTGGTAATCGTTATAAATCAAAAGAAACTGCTAATGGCTTTTTTGTTGAACCAACAATATTTGCTGATTGCAAAGATGACTCAGAGCATGTTATTGATGAAATTTTTGGTCCGGTAATGTCAGTTTTGAGATTTGATAATGAGGCTGAAGTGATCAAAAGAGCAAATAATACTAAGTTTGGATTAGCTGCAGGAATATTCACAAAAGATATTAATCGTGCTCATCGAGTTATTAACCAATTAGAGGCTGGAATCTGTTGGATTAATAGCTGGGGAGACTCACCCGCGGAAATGCCTGTTGGGGGTTATAAAGAGTCAGGAATAGGGCGGGAAAATGGCCCTGAGACTTTAAAAAGCTACACTCAAATTAAAAGTGTTTTTGTTCGATTAGATAATATTGAAAGTCCTTATTAATATGAGTAAACAATTTGATTATATTATTGTTGGTGCGGGATCTGCAGGATGCGTTTTAGCTAATCGATTGACAGAGTCTGGAAGTAATGAGGTATTACTATTAGAAACAGGTGGTAGTGATAAAAATATAATGATTCAGATGCCTACTGCTTTATCTTATCCAATGAATACTGAAAAGTATGCGTGGCAATTTCATACTGAGCCAGAACCCTTCCTTGATAACCGAAGGATGCATTGCCCAAGAGGAAAAGTAATGGGCGGTAGCTCTTCAATTAATGGAATGGTTTATGTTCGGGGACATGCCCGAGATTTTGATCAGTGGGAAGAGCAAGGAGCAAAGGGCTGGTCATATAAAGACTGCCTGCCTTACTTTAAGCGCTCTGAGACTTGGCATAAGGGAGAAGACGATTATCGAGGAGGTGACGGTCCTATTGCTACCTCGAATGGAAATAATATGAAGTTAAACCCTCTTTATGAGGCATTTATTGATGCTGGTCAAGAAGCAGGATATCCAAAAACTAGTGACTATAACGCTNAACAACAAGANGGTTTTGGGCCTATGCATATGACTGTCGGTAAAGGTATACGTTCNTCTACCTCAAATGCCTATATTAAACCTGCAAAAAATAGACCTAACCTTACAATATTAACTGGAGTATTTGTNCAGCGAGTATTGCTCAAAAATAAAATTGCAACAGGAGTTGAATACAAACTAAANGGAAAAAATGAAACAGTTAATGNCAGTAAAGAGGTAATACTTTGTGCTGGTTCCATTGGCTCNCCTCAGCTCCTTCAATTATCAGGAATAGGTCCAAGAGATGTTTTAGAGAAAGCTGGTGTTGAATTACATCATGAGTTACTAGGCGTTGGAGAAAATCTTCAAGACCATCTTGAAGTTTATTTTCAATATCGTTGCAAAAAACCAATCACACTTAATAGTAAGTTAAACTTATTTAGTAAGGGTCTTATTGGTGTCCGCTGGATACTATTTAATACTGGATTAGGTTCACTAACCACTTTGAATCTTGTGGCTTTATACGCTCTCGAGCCGGTATTGAATGGCCTAATATTCAGTACCATTTTCTACCAGCAGCAATGCGTTACGACGGCAATGCAGCAATGAATGGTCATGGCTATCAAGTCCATGCTGGGGTCAATAAAACAACTAGTCGTGGCAGTATCAAAATAAACAGCTCAGACCCACAAGCCAAGCCAACTATCTTGTTTAATTATTTAGAGAGTGAGCAAGATAGACAAGACTGGCGCGATTGTATTAGGCTAACAAGAGAGATATTAAGCCAACCATCTTTTGATGAATATAATGCAGGTGAAGCCAGCCCGGGTATAGAGGTTAGTAGTGATGATGAGATAGATGAATGGGTTAGGGCTAATGTTGAAAGCGCCTATCACGCGTCATGTTCTTGCAAAATGGGTGATATAGATGATCCTTTGACTGTTGTAAATAATAAAGGCCAAGTAAATGGCATTGAAAAATTAAGGGTAATTGATTCTTCTGTATTTCCGAGCATACCTAACGGAAACCTTAACGCTCCTACTATAATGTTGGCTGAAAAAATGGCTGATTCTATATTAGGAAATAAACCTCTTCAGGCAAGTAATGCCGATGTATGGATTGACCCAAATTGGCAAAATTCTCAGCGTAAAGATAGACCTAAAAGATCTATTTAGAGTTCTTAAAAAATGAATATTTGCATCCTAGACTATAAAAGTATAAAAATAACACCAACATCTTTAAATTTTATTTTACTGTCATGGAAGTAGATAAATTAAATACCTATATAGTTGCTACTCCTAAACCACATATCGGAGGTATGTATTGGATTTTTCTGTCTATCGAAACTAGATGCGGAGTCACAGGTATTGGAGAAGTTTATTCTGCATCTTTTCATCCAGAGGTTGTTGTTAAAGCAATAGAAGATGTATTTGAACGCTATTTAAAAGGACATGACCCTCACCATATAGAACGCTTTTATAGAGAATGCTTTTCAAGTGGATTTACCCAGAGGCCAGATTTGACGATGATGGGCGTATTAAGCGGCTTAGAGATCGCATGTTGGGATATTATTGGAAAAGCTGCAAATAAGCCAATTTATGAGCTTATAGGCGGTAAAGTTCATAACAAACTGCGTTCGTATACTTATTTATATCCAGAAGATAAAAATGGCGTTCTTAACTATGAAGATCCAGAGCTTGGCGCAAAGTCTGCTATAAAGTTTATGGAGCAAGGTTTTACTGCGCTTAAGTTTGACCCTGCTGGGCCTTACTCTATCTATTCTGGACATCAAATATCATTGAGTCGTTTAAATCATTGCGAAAATTACTGTAGAGAAGTTAGAGAGGCTGTTGGAGATAGATGTGATATTTTAATTGGCACTCATGGCCAACTAACGCCAGCATCAGCAATTCGACTTGCAAAACGTTTAGAAAAGTTTGACCCTTTGTGGTTTGAAGAGCCTGTGCCTCCAGGTCAGTCTGGTGCAATGGCAGAAGTTGCAAAAAACACTAGTATTCCTGTAGCAACTGGTGAGCGATTAACTTCAAAGTATGAATTTTATGACATTTTGAAAAATAACTCTGCTTCTATTATTCAAATGAATTTAGGTCGAGTTGGTGGAATTTTAGAAGCAAAAAAAATTGCTAGCCTTGCTGAAGTCTTCTATACCCAGATTGCTCCACATTTATATAACGGTCCAGTAGGTGCTGCAGCAAGTATTCAACTTGCAACTGCAACACCTAATTTCTTAATTATGGAAAGCATCAAGACTTGGGATGGGTTTCATGAGGAGGTTTTAATGGAACCATTAAATTGGAGTAATGGAAACATTATTCCTTCAGATAAACCTGGTTTAGGTGTTGAACTCAATCTTGAAGTTGTAAGGTCAAATTCACCCTATAAGGGGAAAAAGCTTCATCTTTCTATGGATTCAAATCCTTATTATGTTGAAGATGATTAAATTTATATAGTTATTAGGAGATATCAATGAAAGTAGGTTTTATTGGTTTAGGAAATGCAGGTGGCAAGCTTGCTGGCAGCTTATTAAGAAATGGATTTGATCTTACAGTTAGAGACCTAAATAAAGAATTTGTGGATGAATTTGTAGAGCGAGGTGCTAAAAGTGCTAACTCACCAAAAGAAATGGCAGAGCATTGTGATGTGGTGATTACTTGTTTACCATCACCTAAGGCATGCTCAGAAGTAATGGAGTCTAAGGACGGGGTCATAGCTGGACTTAGTAAAGGAAAAATATGGCTAGAAATGAGTACAACTGATGAAGCTGAAATTCGTCGTATTGGCGCTTTAGTAGATAAGTTGGGTGCTTTGCCAGTTGATTGTCCTGTTTCAGGAGGGTGTCATAGAGCTGATACTGGTAATATTTCAATTTTCGCAGGTTGTAAACGAGAGGCATTTGAGCTTGCTTTGCCAATATTAACAACTATGGGTCGCCGTGTATTACATACTGGTGATTTAGGGACAGCCTCTACGCTTAAAGTAATGACGAATTATTTAGCAACAGTTAATTTAACTTCAATTGCTGAAGCACTAACAACAATGAAATCTCTTGGTATGGATATGAATGTTACCTATGAAGCAATTAAAGCATCTTCAGGAAACTCATTTGTTCATGAAACTGAGTCTCAGGTTATTCTAAATGGCAGTAGAGATATAAGCTTTACAATGGATTTAGTCTCTAAAGATGTCGGAATTTTTAATCAGTTAGCTGAACGAAAAGGTATCGAACTTGAGATTGCACCACTTATAGTTGATATCTTTAAAGATGGTGAAAAGCGATATGGACCACGCGAACTTTCACCTAATATCATTAAAAGGCTTGAAGAGAGGGCAGATGTTGAAGTTTTGGGAAATGGATTTCCACCTGAGATGATTGACGATGAGCCTGAAGAAGATGGTTACGAGGTGATTATTAATGGGCGCCAAGATTATTAATTTATACAACAGTATGTTAAGTTCTGGGGCGGAAAACCAAAAATTGAAGGTCTTTTAAATGCATCTGGAATTACAATATAAGTTTTTGTAAACTGGGTAAAATAAGTTTCATATTAAAAAAAATGGCAGAAGTCAATGATTAAATATTTACTACTAGCAATTCTTGCTTTGGCAGTAATTGGTG
>JGI26382J51730_1000487_pt1 | contig 19799 bp, 21 predicted proteins | sample SaaInlV_165m_DNA_2_FD_51730 | JGI IMG/M metagenome (IMG submission 51730) | reverse complement strand
TAAATAACTTACAGTTTTAACCTAAATAATGACGATATAACTTTCGATATAACTTTTTGCTTTATTCTCATCATAAAAATATGATAGTTGCTGTATTTAAGTATAATCTAAATTTAGATCTCACTCATCTTAACTATCAAGAAGTATCCCTTTCCCTTTTGACGCTAGTTAAGTCCTTTAGCGACATGTGCTCATGAAATATAAAGTAAAGCCCTCCCGCAAGGATTGCCCCAGCAAACAAGACCCATCCAACCATTCCTAGACTGACAGATTTAATTTCAGATTCACCCATAATCTCATGTAAAGCAATCACAATTCCTGCATTATATGACCCTAAAAATCCAGGAGTAGGAAGAATGGAAATTAGAATCGCGACTATAACGCCAAGAATAAGGAGTGAAGAAATCGTCTTATATTGCAAATCAAATGCAAAATAAAGCGGATATACCNAAAAAATATTCGNNACCCAAACAAGAACCGAATACACGCTGATTTTTGTTAAGGTTCCAAATTCTTTGACAACCTCACAGCCCATAGTAAATTCATCAAGAAGGTGCTTAATTTTATCCGCCCATTTTTCATTCATTAAACCTAAAAACCAGCCAACTAGCTTCATTACCTTTTTTTTGTGGTTTAACAGTAAATATATAAAGACAATGAGTGCAATTACCCCCAATACACAAATTTGACCAAACTTGATTGCCATTTCTTGTACCGAAAACCCTGAAAATTCGATATTTGATGAAAATGCATCCGCCTCAAACCAAAAAACCCATATAAAAATAAGCAAAAGAATTATCATATCGAACAGTCGTTCCACAACGATGGAGGCGAGTGCAGCAGCAAAGGTAATGTCATATTTTTTGGAAAGAAGATAAGGGCGTAGTATTTCGGCAGCACGTGCCGGTAAAAAATTCCCCATAAACCCAACCATCATTGGCGAATATAATCCGCCAACATTTACTTTTAAAGAAGACTCTAAAAGCGCCTGCCAACGGTAAGCTCGAAAAACATAACCCAATAAAATTAGTNCGATGGCAGGAAAAATATAAATGTAGTCCATCTCCTTGAATGAAGAGATCACTTCACTGAAAGACACATTGCGCAATGTGTAATAAAGCGCAATCAATGCTATGACCAGNCCAAAAATAAGTTGTCGATATTGTTTCAAGGTAGGTCCGCTAGAATTATTTTTGCAGCGTGAATATCTTTTTTAATCTGTTCNACCAATTGGTCTGCTGATTTGAACTTCACTTCACTTCGTATNCGACGAATAAAAGTAACCTCNATTTCTTGGCCGTATATTTCCCCCTCAAAATCAAAAATATGCGCTTCGACACTCAAGGTATCACGATTAAAGGTGGGATTAAATCCAACATTTACCACACCATTGTATTTTACATCTTGATGTTTAATAGAAACCGCATACACCCCGACCCCTGGTATTTGCACTCGACTGGTATCTAAGTTAGCTGTTGGAAATCCAATTTTCTGACCGGTCTTATAACCTTCTATAACAGGGCCAGGAATGGAATAATGACGACCTAAAAACTCACCTGCTGCTTCCACCTTTCCATCTTCTACAAGCTCCCGAACGTAAGAACTGCTGACAAGGTGCCCATTAAGCTTGACCGGGTCAATAATNTGCGTATGAAACCCATACTCTTCGCCCATTTGCTTTAGATAACGAACCGTTCCTTCTCTCCCTCTTCCAAAAGCATAATCAAACCCAACTACTACCTCCCTGACCTCAATACGCTTAACCAAAATATCATGGGCAAATTCTCTCGGGTGCTGATCAGAAAACTGGCGTGTAAAGTCGGCGCAGACAACCAGATCAATACCGCATTCTTCAATCAACTCCATCTTTTTTCGAAACGTTGTTAAAAGTGGGGGCACCTTTTCCGGAGCAAGAATCTTAAGCGGGTGTGGCTCAAAAGTGAATGCGATAGCAGTTCCTCCATTTTCCTTNGCTAACTGTGCTGTTTTTCTGAAAAGAATTTGATGACCCACATGCACACCATCAAAATTCCCTATGGCAACAACCGGATAAGGAATTAGATCCGAAATATTTTTTGTGCCACGAATTATTTTCATTTCCAGTTTTACTCTTANAATNTTTTTAAAATGAAGCTTTAGACTCCCAGTCTAGTACGGGTAGAAATTNAAAGAATAGTTTGCTACACTTTTGNTTCCCAATAAACAACGGAGTTCCCTATGTTTGATATCGGATTTTTTGAGTTGCTAATTATTATGGGTATTGCGGTGGTCGTNATCGGACCGCAAAACCTTCCCCGCCTCGCTAAATCCATTGGAAAAGGCTGGGGTGAGTTTCAGAGCACCTTCAATGACCTTAAAAAAGATGTGATGGACGAAGCTGAGGGTTTAAGACAATCAACCGACATCGATAAATTAGAGCAAGATATTGGAGCTGCCACCAAAGTTGACGTTGACGTTAATCTAAGNATGAATGATATCAACTACGACCCTAAGTCATCGGAGCAAGAAAAATCCTAAACTTTTATTTAAGACGGCCTATTAAGGTCTGCATGCTTAGTGATAAGTTCTGTCTCATTCCATCCCTTCATATCAAGCCTTCCAATAGCATTATTATTTTCTGGGCTATTACTTTTATTACTAGCCCATAGAAAGAGAGAAAGTAATAATATAGGTGTTGCCTCTTTCAACCTAAGNATGGGATTTATCGCCGCCCTGATGGCCGATTTTTCTGGAATGATCTCTGTGGATATACATTCTTGGAATACGGTAACAATCTTATCCCATCAGGGCTATTCTTTTCTTGTGACCGTGTTGTTTGGATTCGCTGTTGGATGGTCTTATACCCAACCTTTTTCAAAAACCGCTTTATTTATTTATATTATGTGCACCTTAGGTATGTTGGCGTGTGTATATTCTGGATACCAGTTAGTATTTTCATAAAAGCTTACTAATATCTTTTTTAGTTTCCTATTCCAGCAGGAAGGTTAAATCTGTGTACTAATTCCCCACCGTAGAAACCCGCATTCAAAACAGTGAATAATCCTACCATCAACAAAAAGTGGTGGAGCACATTACACCATGTTTTATATCTAAACCTGGACAGCAAAATCACGCAAAAAAATATAATTATAGTCGAAAAAGTGAAAAGCAGGTGTTTCGCAACAAACGGTTTAAATTCATCCTTTAATTCAAGACTCATCAAGCCAAAGAATCCGATTACTGCAACAGGAATCGAGCACCAGAAGCCAAACTTTATGTTAAATGAACCCGCTTTAGCTACAATTTTTTCTCCTCTAAAATTTCCATACAGTTCAAATAAAGTCCCGGTCACCAAAAGACCAATTGGAAAATGAACTAGCAGGGGGTGTAGTTTGGCAAAAAACATTTATTATGTTTTATGTTTTTGAACCGCGACGACGGGTCAACTCCGAAAGAATTACTCCCGTGGCAACAGCAACGTTAAGTGATTGAATTTTTTCTGTACCAGGTATTCGTACCACTTGATCACATCGTTTTTTCACACTTGAAGAAAGTCCATTCTGTTCATTCCCAAATACAACTACGCAGGGGAAACGTATTTCAATGTCATAAAGCGACTGTTTGGCATTTAGGTCTGTTCCTATAACATAAACATTTCTCGACATAAAATCTCGCAAAGCAGAAGCGAGGTCCGTACATTGATATATAGGAGTTATTTCCATCGCACCTTCTGCGGTTCTTGCTGCAGATGAAGTCAGTCTTGCCTGACCTTCTTGGTTCGAAATTACCATTCCTTCTACACCAAAAAANGCACAGGTCCTTAAAATTGCGCCTAAATTATGTGTATTCCCTATACAATCTAGCGCTACAGCAATACCCTTCTTTCCCAACCCAGCCTTGATAAAAGTGTATATAGAGGATGGAAGAATGGGACGGACCACCATAACGACACCTTCATGATGGGTAGCAGATGCTACTTTATTCAAAGACTCTAAGTCTAACTCTCGGTATGGCAGNTTTTTAACGGCACACCACTTTTTCACAGATCCTAACGCAGAAGAGCGTTGTTTAGAAAAAAATAAACGGCAAAGNTCATCTGGGCGATTCTTAAAAAACTGCATACAGGTATTCCAACCATATAACGTGAACTCTGTATCTTTTAGACGCTTAGACCCTAACGGTGTAGATTGATTTATCATTTTATTAGAAAGTTAATTAATGTAAATGATACTAAATCACCCATGACCACTCGCCATAAAGCTTTCGGAGGATTTAAATTTAGGTTTCGGTAAGTGNGCTACTCTCTCAAAAAAAATTCTAGCGCTCTGGATCAGNTCATCAGTTGTCAGAAAATGATACATAGAATTTCGAAATGAAGCAGCCCCTGGATAGCCGTAAACAAGCCATGATGCAAACTTACGCAGATATATGAGTCTATTGCGCAAATCATATTTAGCTCTCAATAACTCAAGATAGCGATCTAGAACTGCACAAGATGATTCAAAGTCATTTTTATCTAAACCCATACACTCTTTAAATATCCATGGATTTCTCAACGCTCCGCGGCCTATCATTACCGCATCGACTCCTGAATCACTCAATAATTTTTGAGCTTGATCCATAGTCCGAATATCACCATTACCCACAATGGCAATTTTTGCCCTTTGTTTGACTTCAGCTATCAAATCCCAATCAGCCTTACCTTCATAACCTTGCGCACGTGTTCTCCCATGTATTGCAACCCATTCACACCCAGAGTTCTTTGCTGCCCTCACGCATTCATGAATAGTCAGTTCATCGTGGCTCCACCCTGTCCGCATTTTAACAGTAAGAGGAAGCTCTATTCCGCGTTTTATTTTTGTTAAGAACGTTTCTAGGTAAGCCGGATCACGCATCAGTGCTGCGCCACAACCTTTCTTTACCACCTTCTTAACTGGGCACCCTAGGTTAATATCAACGAATGAAGCTCCGGCCTCCTTAACATAATGAGCTGCATTTATTATATCTTCTTCCGATTCACCAAAGAGCTGAACCCCCACCAAAGATTTAGACTTTGGATGAACCTCTATCATCTTATGAGTTTTTCCTGAGTTATAAAGGAGACCTTTAGCAGAAACTAATTCAGAAACCAAAACTCCTGCTCCCATCTCATCCATTAACTGACGAAAACAAATATCAGTAATGCCGGCCATTGGCGCCAACCAAAAAGGGTTGCGCGCACCATCAATCAATTTACCACGTAAGGATTCCGCGGCAAGAATATCTTGATTATTACTTATATATGAGTTTGGACGGTTCATTTGTTCTCTCCAACCTTATTAAGATAAGGTTGGAAATGAGGAGGATAAACTGCTGACAGTTTAAATTTTGTATCAAAACATTGAAACTGCATACGACGATGATGCAGATTAAACTCTTGATCAGAAACTTTTCCATGACCATAAACAGAATCATTATAAATAGGAAGCCCCTCACTGGCCAAATGAACTCTTATCTGGTTTGTGCGGCCCGAACGTGGGGTCACTCTTAGTAAAGAAATATTATTAATTGATGTTAGCCATTCAACATCTGTACGCGCCGGTTGCGATCCAGGTATACCTTCCCCTACAACCCGTTTCGATGCTGCAAGTTTTCCAATTGGTTTATCTATCGTAAATTTCTTTGATCGTGGAACACCTTCTACAAGTGCAAAATATTCTTTCTCAACTCTATTCTGTTTAAATTCTTGCATGAGAAAAGCTGCTGCTTTTTGTGTCCGAGCACGATTACTCCCGTTGTCATAACATCAAGCCTCTGAATTGGGCGGGGCACTTCATCGGGGTACACACCCTTTAAAACCTCCGTCATTGAATTCTTAAAATATCGACCACAGGGGTGCACCGGAATAGGAGCACTTTTGTTAAATGCACGGATATCTTTGTCCTCGTAGATAACATTTAATGTTCTATCTGCCGCCGGCTCTATTCGGAAACCCCCGTTTGTAATGGTAAGGTCGCTTGCACGTAATTTCTGACCAATTAATGCCACCTTACCATTGACAATAATTTTACCCGCACGAATCTGACGTGACCATTCTTCCTCATCTTGATAAGAAAATCTCGCTGCAAAATATTTTTCGATGGGAAAACTATCGTATTGAAGCGGAACATGAGAACGGTAAATCTGCTCAGTTGGAGGAAGCGTATGTAATCGATTCATGACAAAATAAAAACCCGACTAATGATAAAAATTTATTTAGAGGAGGTGGATATGTCTTGCGTCATCAGTTCCACTGGGGGTTCACCGGGGCCTTGGTTAGGTATTGATATTTTTCTCCCAAGGAGTTGACCGCTTGAGGCCATATTAGATCTTCCGATTCCAGAAAAATAAACCGTTCATCGGCACTTTGAATTAACCAACTATTCTGTTCCATCTCCCCGCCTAATTGACTACTTGACCATCCAGAATATCCCAGGTAAAAACGAATATTCTCATTTGGGTTTGCAATATCAAGGTAAAGAGATTCAAGTGTTTCTAAACTGCTCCCAAAATAAACCCCAGAACAGACTTCATCTAAACCATCAATGCGTTTGGTTGACCGATAAAGATAAAAAACCATCGCTTGAGAAACAGGGCCACCTATGTAGATCTTTTCATTATAAGATTTAAGAATCTCAATACTAGAAAACAGGTCAGGTGCTTTCAATTGAGCCGAACGATTTATGACTAACCCGAAAGAGCCCTGCTCGTCATGATTACATAACAAAATCACGGTTCGTGAAAAATTTGGATCAGGTAAAACCGGGTTAGCAATAAGCAATGAGCCTTTTCCATATTGTTTATTTTTAAAATCTTCAGGGAACTCCATAACTTACAAAATACCGGAATTAAGATTATAAATTTAATGACTCGAGTTTATGAAAGTTCGGACAAGCCCTAGCATCTTCTTTAGCCTCCGCCGACGCAAAGTTATTGTCCATATAAAGCGCCACTAAATTTGGAAACAATTTGGATACAGCGAGTGCCATTACACCTTCATCTCCGATTTCATTTTGAGCCAAATCTAACTCCTCCAATTGGTTTAAACAATTTTCTTTTGCAAAAAACCTAACTCCTTCATTTTTAATTAAATTTCTATAAACATTTAGTGTTTTTAATTTCTTCAAAATAATGGACCGGCAAATTGCTCGGATACCCTCTGGACCTAAATCATTCCCACCCAACTCGAGCCATTGTAATTTAGAAAAAATAGGTGATTCGGCCAGAAGTTTTGCTCCTTCATCGCCAATTCGATTCCCCCCAAGATTCAATCGCTTTAANCTGGATAGGCGCTCGTCCTTTGNAAAAACAGTCATTCCATTACTTCCAACGCAGTACCCTTTGAGATCAAACTCCCTCCCATTCGAGGATAGACGCTCCAAAATAACTTTTTCCATTGTTTGTTTTAAATTTTCTCCAGTCAAACCGCAAGGTTCAGCCGGTTTATATATCTGAAAGTGAGAAATAGATGGCATAATAAGTCCTTTTTTTAGTAAATCATAACGCCTCCACCACCATTAAACGTTAAAAATGACCCAAATAACGAAAAATATTGCTGTTTAAGGACAGAGGGTATCGTGTTTTTTCCAAGTAGGCTATTATAAGGTTGACAGAAAATCAATAATATTTTAGATTTCTTGGTTTTACTATAAGGATTTTATAATGGAATTAGATTTCGAGAAAATGGATGGACTTGTTCCTGCTATTATACAGGATGCTGAGTCTGGGAAAGTTCTAATGCTGGCGTATATGAATGAATTTGCATGGAACAAAACGCTAGAAACAGGGAAAGCTTGGTTTTATAGCCGGTCCAGAGATAAACAGTGGATGAAAGGTGAAGAAAGCGGTAACGTTCAGATTGTAAAAGAAGTCTTTATAGATTGTGATAACGATACCGTTTTACTTAAGGTGGAACAAGTTGGTAAAGCCGCCTGCCACAAAGGCTATGTGAGTTGTTTTTTCCGAAAAATCAATGGTGAGGTAAAAATCGTTGATGAAAAAATATTTGATCCTGACACAGTTTATAAAAAATCTTAAAAATATCGATAAAGCAGATCTACTGATTCATTTTTGATTTAATTTATTGAAGAAAGAAACTTATGAGTAGTAATATTTTAAAACTTGGTATCCCAAAAGGAAGTCTTGAAGAGGCCACAGTTAACCTGTTTGCCAAAGCTGGATATAATATAAAAATAAAGAGCCGTTCTTATTTNCCATCCATTGATGATAATGAAATCGAATGCATGTTAATTCGTGCTCAGGAAATCGCACGTTATGTCCAAAACGGTGTCCTTGATGCAGGACTAACGGGTAAAGATTGGATCCAAGAAAATCGCGCGGATGTTGTCGAAATTGCCGATCTAGTTTATTCCAAAACTTCATCACGACCTGTTCGTTGGGTGCTGGCCGTTCCNAACGAATCATCCATACAATCAGTCAAAGACTTGCAAGGGAAACGTATAGCCACCGAAGCTGTTAACATGACTGTCGATTACCTTAAAAAACACGGGGTGACAGCAGACGTTGAATTTTCTTGGGGGGCCACCGAAGTCAAGCCACCAAAACTTGTGGATGCGATCGTCGAAATAACAGAAACTGGTAGCTCTCTTAGAGCTAATAATTTACGAATTATCGAAACCCTCATGGAATCAAATACAAAATTTGTGATGAATAAAGAGGCTNATGATAATCCCTGGAAAAAACAAAAAGTTGAAAGACTTGTGCTTATGCTTAAAAGTGCAATGGCCGCAAATGGGCAAGTTGGGCTTATGATGAACGTGCCAAAAAACAAGCTTGATGAGGTCATGAAAATTCTTCCGGAAGGGAAAAAACCCACAATTGCTGAGTTGACTGATTCTAATTGGATGGACCTCACTGTGATTTTAGAAGAACAGCTAGTGCGTGAGATAGCACCTGATCTAAAAGCAATTGGCGTTGAAGATATCGTTGAGTACTCCATCAACAAAATCATTCACTAAAAGAACTTTTGGCGGGNACTAAATTGTCGCCAACTATGAACGACGACCGAGATAATTCAAATGTCCAATCGAGTTCCGAAGGTTCCTCCACGGAGATCAAGGCTTCCTCAGATGAAAAAAACACCCTCACGTCTGAACAGTCAATAGAACCTGATAAAGAAGTCGATTCTTCCCCAGAAAAAAAAGATACCCTCGCATCAGAACAATCAATAAAACCTGANAAAGAAGATCCGATAAATAAAGATTTTAGTGTAAAAGGTTGGCTCTTATTACTAGTTCTATTGGTTACATTAGGCACTGGTTTATATTTTTATACCTATAAAAAAGATAGCAGTTTTCTCACAACCTTGCCTGATAGTTTAATGAAATTATTTTCAACAGCACCTCAACTAAAAAGCTCTCCTGATATCCAGTCCAAAGAGACACTCGCTCGATCACCTGAGGAAGTTATCAAAATAACTGGAGAAGTAACCTCCCCTGATCTGCAGTCTAAAGAAACATCCTCTAAACCATCTGAGGAAGTTGAAGAAGCAACCTCTCCTGATACGCAGTCTAAAGAAACATCCACTAAACCATCTGAGGAAGTTGTCGAGAAAATTGAAGAAGCAACCTTTCCTGATACGCAGTCTAAAGAAATACTTGCTAAATTTTCCGGAGAAATCGTTGAGCAAGCCAAAAGAACAAACCTTTTTGACAAAACAACCAACGAAAATGCAAAAACCATTGAACTTCTACGCAATGAGATACAATCTCTCAAGGCAGAGCTTAAACAAAAACCCTCCCCTTCTCAGAGCTTTCGAATCAAAAAACCACATATTAGTGGTGGTTTTCTAGAAAAAAAACCTAAAGAAGCAACTCAACAAAAGAATAAAAAACCTATACCTAAAATAATAACTTTACCAGCAAACTTTTCGCCCGCCAAGGATGAACCAATGAACCAACAGAGTCATCTGCAAAAAAAATCTCAGGAAAAAAGAAGTGAAGAAGTGCAAGCCTATCTTGATTTTGTTGAAAACACCGGGGAAAAACTTATTGAGCTGATTGAAAAGGGGTGGACGCGCTTGCAAATATTAGTCATGAAATATAGAAAAAATAACTAAAAGAATACAGAAAATATTTTTTAGTGCCTTTTAAATAATTCCACAAATACTCTCCCCCGCCTAACTAAAAAAAGTTTGATCGCAGGGAAATAATCTCAATGACTTTCTTTAATTCATACTTAAAGAAATTCAATAGAATGCTTTTTTAAAATAATCCCGTACTGATAACATAGACTGCTGAAATGATCNAGGCCATCTTTTGCTGCTTCATCTAAGTCATATCTAATTTTTTTTTCTAAATANTCTTCTAGCACTTCGCTATCAACACTAGACAACCCTTTGTAACCTTGCACAACTTCCTTAACTCTCCCACACCCTTCTGCCTTGACCTGCTGGATGAAATCTTTTTGTGATTGACTCAAGCAAATGNTTTTTCTTGCTGCTACCACCGCATGAACAAANGTTTTACCTGTCTGCCGAAACCATTCCTCACTAAGGTCATAAACCGTTATGCTTGAGTCTAGGTTGCTCAACTTAAAAGCTGAGTCTCCTATTATCAGTGCAGCTGAGTGATCAACCAACATTGACTCCAGGTCTGGAGGAAAAGGACGAATGGAAAGATCCGATCTAAATGAAAATAATATTTTAAGAAGAGCCACCGAGGTTCGAGAACGATTATCTGTAGCAATTGAACGAATTTCGTTAACAGGTTTTTTTGTTAAAAATAATACTGTTCCCACTTCACCTCGAGAAGCGATACACACACCTGGAACTAGTCGGTAACTATCGGCCGACTTGAAATACTCAACTGAAGGAATCATAGCTAAATCCAAGTCACTCGACTTCAACCGGTCTGCGAGAGCAGCAGGTGTATCTGTTATTACTTGAAANCCCTTACTCTCACCCTGNTCCTTTAAAGGTAAAAGAAGAGGGCTTGCATTCAAGAAATTATGGATTCCAAATCTAAGCAATGGTTTGGTCATAGCAAAAAAAAAGGGTGAGGGACACTAAGGCCCCTCACCCCTGTTAAAATTTAAAACAGTCAGATAAACATCGGTGCGAGCACCAAAGCTACAATAGACATCAGCTTAATCAGAATATTCATCGCTGGTCCGGAAGTATCCTTGAGCGGGTCACCCACTGTATCACCAACAACCGTTGCATGATAAGCATCAGATCCTTTACCACCTAAATTCCCGGCTTCGACATGTTTTTTGGCATTGTCCCAAGCGCCACCCCCGTTGGACATAAACAATGCCAGTAACACCCCTACTAGAGTAGCACCCATAAGCATGCCACCTAAAGCCTCAGCTCCCAGCACAAGCCCTATCAATATGGGCATAACAATAGCTATAACACCAGGAAGGATCATTTCCCTTAAGGCTGACTGAGTGCTGATGTCAATACACTTAGCGCTATCGGGTTTTCCAGTACCCTCCATAAGGCCGGGGATCTCTTTGAACTGCCGTCGGATTTCATTCACCATATCCATCGCACCCTTACCTACTGACGTCATAGTAAGCGACGCAACAAAAAAAGGAATAACACCTCCTATGAATACTCCGATAACGACCTTATGCTGAGTAATATCAATGGACTCAATGTTAGCTGCCTGAGTAAATGCTGAGAATAGTGCCAATGCGGTTAGGGCAGCAGAACCGATAGCAAACCCCTTACCAATAGCTGCAGTGGTATTTCCAACTGCATCTAATCCGTCGGTAATTTTTCTCGTCTCTTCACCTAGACCGGCCATTTCAGAGATACCGCCCGCGTTATCAGCGATTGGTCCGTATGCATCGACCGACATGGTAATGCCAACAGTAGCCAACATTCCGACCGCTGCCAAGGCAACACCATAAAGACCAGCAAAAACTGTCCCAAAATATATCGCAATCGTTATTATTACTACCGGTATGGCGCAGCTTTCCATCGCAACAGCAAGCCCTGTAATCATTACTGTAGCAACGCCAGTGCTGCTCGATTCAGCAATTTTCACAACAGGAGAACCTGCCGTATAATATTCGGTAACCAGCCCGATCGCGATACCAGCAAAACAACCAACTGCTAGAGCGATAAAAACACCAGACGATAAACCCATAATCTTGATCACAAAAAATGCCACAAATAGCATTGCTCCTGCACTGACAAACGTGCAATTACGTAATGCTGCCGATGGATCCTGATCCTCCAGCGCATCCATTGCCCGAATACCTATAATCGATGCAAGAAGACCCACCATGGCAACAATGAGCGGAAGAGCCATATACTCAAATTTCATAGCGGACATACTGGCACCTATGGCAATAGCAGCAATCATCGAACCACAATAAGACTCAAAAATATCTGCTCCAAGGCCAGCCGTATCGCCAACACAATCTCCTACATTATCAGCAATAACTCCGGGGTTTCTAGGGTCATCCTCAGGAATTCCGGCTTCAACTTTACCCACAAGGTCCGAACCAACATCTGCTATCTTTGTATAGATTCCACCCCCTACACGAGCAAAAAGAGCAATCGAGCTTGCTCCCATGGCAAATCCGCTAATAACACTTACCGATTCACCCTTGCCAAATAAAAGAAAAAGACCACCAACTCCAATCAAACCTAAACTAGCGACGCTCAAACCCATAACTGCCCCACCATTAAACGCGATGTTAAGCGCCTTAGCCTTTCCTCCATCGGAAGCTGCTTGAGCGGTGCGTACATTTGCGTTGGTCGCTGCGTTCATTCCAAAAAAGCCTGCAAGCATGGAACAACCAGCACCTATGGCATAAGACACTGATGTCCACAAACCTATCCAAATTCCTTTTTGAGATGAAATAACGATCATAAGAAGAATAAAAACTCCTGCAACAAAATAACCAAGAATTTTATATTCTCGTGACAGAAAAACCATCGCGCCTTCATGGATGGATTCTGCAATTTCTCTCATTTTCTCATTACCATCTGATTGCTCATCAACTTTTTCATAAATCTTCCAAGCCACAATCAAGCCGAAAATACCGAACACCACCGCAAAATATGAATAATTCTGCGATATGTTTAAGGTAGCCATAAAAACATAAGCTCCCATAGCAATAGCAAGAAACAACAATTCTCCTTTATACTCCTTTAACATTCTCCGTTCTCCTCCGTTTTATTATTACGTTTATTCATTTCCACCAACGTTTCTTCAACTTTAATTATCGCCTCTTCAATAACCTCGTTTAGTAACTGAGTTTCCGACTCGGTGAACGAGGTCAATACGTAGTCGACAATATCCCCTGGATCATCGGGCCGACCCACTCCTATCCGAATACGACAATACTGGTCTGTACCCATTTTCTCGGTAATCGACCGCACCCCCAACTGACCAGCATCACCGCCCTTAGTTTTTACTTTGATTTTCCCAAGCGGTAAATCAATGTCATCATGAATAATGAGGACCTGATTGGGAGAAATCCCTGAAGCAGAAAGAATTAATTTTGCCGCTTGACCACTATTATTCATATAGGTCATGGGTTTGGCGATCATGACCTGACAACCTCCTATTTCCCCTTCACCATAGAGAGCCTTGTGTTTGCTTTTGGAAAGCGCGATCCGTTGTTTATCAGCNAGGCTATCGGCTACAAGAAAACCAATATTATGGCGCGTTAGCTCATAACGCGGACCAGGATTGCCTAGTCCAATGATTAAATATGCCTTGGATATGGCTAGCCCTCTTTCTTAGTAGAATCGTCCTTCTTATCCGAGTCTTCCGTGGTAGCAGCGTCAGCAGTGGCTTCTGTTTCACCCTCTGCAAGTTCTTCTTCCTCAGTTTTTTCTTCTTTAACTTTCTCAAGATGTACGCTGACAATGGCTTCATTAGGTTCATGTAAAATTTTCACCTTGTCCGGAATACTAAGGTCCGACACATGTAACACCTGCCCAAGTTCAACAGCCGTCACATCCAAGTCAACTGACTGCGGAATATCAGTGGGCAAACATTCTACATGAATGGATTTGAGCACTTGATGAACCAGACCACCCATTTTTTCTCCAGCAGATTTTCCAATCAAATGTACATCGACGTTGACTTTAACTGGCTTGACAACGTCAACTTCTAAAAAGTCCACATGAACCCAACGTTCTTTCAGTGGGTGGCTTTGAAATTCTTTTATAATGACTTTACGCTTCTTATTTCCTTCCAAGTTAAGGTCAATCAAAGCGTTCTGTCCCTTGGCTGTTAAAATATCTTTAAGATTGTCAGCGCAAACAGAAAAGGAAAGATTGTCTTTCAACCCATATAAAACAGCCGGNATCTCTCCGTTTCTTCGCACCTCTTTAGTGGCTACCTTACCCGTTTTTTCTCTTATTTTACCGCTCAACACTTCAGACATTTTTATCTACTCCTTATAAATCAAATAATGAACTTACCGAGGTTTCCTGATTGATCCGTAAAATAGCCTCGCCCAATAAAGGCGCCACGGATAAAATTTTAATTTTTGGATGGTTTTTCATGGTATCACGAACCGGAATCGTGTTGGTTGCCACGATAGACTTAATTCCTGATTTAGAAATACGTTCCAGCGCTGGCCCAGACAAGACAGCATGTGTGCAACAAGCATGTACTTCTCGGGCACCCGCTTCCAACAAAGCGGCTGTGCCTTCCACAAGAGTTCCAGCGGTATCTATCATATCATCAACGACAAAGCACACCTTGTCAACAACGTCTCCAATGATGTTCATAGCCTTGGCCTCATTTGCTGCCTCTCTACGTTTATCAATGATGGCAAGGTTGACTCCCAGACGCTTCGCAAAAGCCCTAGCACGTTCCACNCCACCTGCATCTGGAGAAATAACTACCATATCCTTTAAATCTAAACTTTGCAGATAAGGAATCAACACCTTCATTGAAAAAAGGTGGTCCACGGGGATATTAAAGAAACCTTGTATCTGCCCTGCATGAAGATCTACTGTCAATACACGGTCTGTTCCCGCAGTCACTATCAAGTCTGCCACTAGCTTGGAAGTAATTGGAACCCGTGGTTCACTCTTACGATCCTGACGAGCGTAACCGTAGTAAGGTATCACGGCTGTTATGCGCCTGGCGGAGGAACGCCTGAGCGCATCGATCATGATTAATAGTTCCATCAGGTTTGTATTTCCCGGATAACAAGTTGGCTGAATTACAAAAACATCCCCACCTCGAACATTTTCCTCAATACGCACATAAATTTCTTCATCAGAAAAATCTTTGATCACCGTACGGCCCAACTCAATCTTCATGTACTTACAAATATCCTCTGCAAGTTCAACATTGGCCCTTCCGGAAAAAACAAGGACTCTGCCNTTTAAATTCTGCTCCATAGTATCTCCGGACTAATAAACTAAGAAATTTCTCTCATTTGATAAAAGCTGGGGCGGGAGGATTCGAACCTCCGTATGCAGGCATCAAAAACCTGTGTCTTAACCGCTTGACGACGCCCCAATCTGTATTCCCTATCTAATTTAACTTAATCTCGTAACCAACAACCAATACAAACGCTATGCAAAACTCTTAAAAATATGGGTAATATATACTTTTGAATCGACCTAAAATTTAAAAATCAGGTTCTCTTTAATCTAGTTATCAGGCTTTGAGCAACAAAAAGTAGAAGGTAAGCTAGGGTTACGCGACTTAAATTGTCGTTAGTAGTTAAAAATTTCAAGAACCACCCATTCCAAGACTTCATTAATTAGGGGTAACTCAGAATATCCTCCGGCCAAAATTCAGTCAAACTTTCAATCGTTTCTACAAGAACTCTTTCCCACGTTCCATTCAAACCTGCGCATGCAACCCGAGCCTTATCCGGATCATCAAAAATTCCAAACACAGTGGACCCACTGCCAGACAAAAGAACACCCAAAGCACCCCAAGCCCCTAATTCGTCTTTAACGACTTGGACTTCTGGAAACCTTTGAATAACAAGAGGTTCTAAATCATTGTACAACTGGGACCCTAAGCTTGTGATGTCTGATAAGGATAGGTTTTTCCGCAGAATGCTAATATTATTTTCCCGTTTTGTCAACTTCAATTTCAGGTTTTGATACACCCAAGAAGTCGCAACAGGAAACCCAGGAAACACCAACAAAACCTGAAACTTAGCACAAGGTTTCAGGGCTTTTAACTTCTCTCCACGCCCCATTCCAAGCGCGCAAGGCGAAGTAAGAAAAAATGGGACGTCGGAACCCAATTCTGCAGCCAATTCAGATAACTTCTCTCGCTCAATCTTCAAATNCCACAAATGATTCAGACCCATAAGTACGCCAGCAGCATTACCACTACCACCCCCAAGCCCAGCACCAAAAGGAATATTTTTTTTCAACCGAATGCTGACTCCTTTATCTTCAACCTGATAAGATTGTCGTAATAGATTTGCTGCTTTATAAGCAAGGTTAGTATCATCCGTGGGTACTCCTGGACTATCACACTCCAGTTTAATCCCCGAGGACAAAAGTTCTAANTCCACGTCGTCATATAAAGATACCATTTGAAAAATTGTTTCCAATTCATGAAACCCATCTTCTCTTTTACCGTGAATATGGAGACCTAAGTTAATTTTGGCTGGGGTTTTAAATTTTATTTTCATACTTTTTGCCACGTCACCAATTACTCTTCAATGCCTCNATCCCAATGCTAACTCAAATGCATCGAGNGAAATACCTTGATTGATCATAACGTCTGAGTAACTTACTACAATAGATTGTTTTTTTGACTTAATTTCGATTACAACCTTGTGAGGGAAGTCCAACTCATCAACCTTCTTGTAATCGTCCCAGTATACTCTGTAAATTTCCCGGGTACCTCGAGTCAAGAATAATGATTTTGGCAACAACGTATAAGCATCGANTCCAATATCTACCCGTTCTCCTGTTTTTTGNTTGATCGTTTCAATTTGNAAAACAGTTTGGTCGCTATTCCATTTTGCGATTTTCGTCTGTAAATGAGAAAGGTGCGGGATCCCTCCTGAAAANACGCTGATGTAATCTCCGAAGTCTATATAAGTCCCCAAAACCCGGTGCATACTTTCCCAAACTGCTTCTCCAGAAATGACTCGATTTTCACGCGGATCATACATTAAAGTTTTTTCACCCTTATAAATCAGTACACCTAATACCTGGCGAAATAAGCTGTAAGTATCCACTCGCATTGCTTCATCCCCCTTGACAAGCAATGTCTGACGAAACGATTGATTTAAGTTTTCCCCAGAAATTTTTGTACGTACAAATGCTTTTACATCTCGAATAGCAGATTTACGAGCTTCGAGTTCGGAAAATAAAGAGGACAGGGATTTAATTTCTGGCTTCGCTTCTGTGGGTACAGGCAAAATCTTGGGTTGGCAGGAAATAATGAAAAGCAGGCACCCTACTACATACCGGTGCAGGGAAATTTGCATAGAATTGGGTAATTGATAGTTAATTATTACTCAGAAGTTTCTGCACCTTTTGAATCTTATTTTCCAGTTCCTTAGGGTTAGGTAACTCGCTATCAATATTATCTGTTTTTTCTAAAGTGAGGAAAAGACTTGTTTCCCATGCCTTGCNAGCTTTTATATAGTTCATCAATGAAAAGTGGATATCTCCCAAGTGGCTGTATAAAACTGGATCAGGGAAAGTATAAACCATAGCCTTTTTAAGTTCTTTAAGGGCTTTTTCTGATTCGCCTTTCTTAAAATAAATCCAGCTCAGACTATCAAGAAAGTAACCATTTTTGGGCTGAATAGAAAGTGCCTTATCCAAATGTCCTAAGGCTTTATCTAGTAACTTCCCTTCCCTAGCATAAATATACCCTAAAAAATTATGCGCATTGGAATGCATGGGATTAAGATCAATCGAGTGCTTTATATTTTTTATAGCTAGCCCAAATTCACCTTTCCGCTCTTGGAGAGCTCCCAGTTCAAAATAATAAGAATCTTTATCTTTGTCTATGGCAATTGCTTTTTGCATTGCGTCAATGGCTTTATCTAATCGATTAACCGCGGTATAAGCAATAGCTAGGGAGTTATAAAGGGTATCATTATTCTGATCTACTTTAATAGCTTCCTCAATCAATTGAACTGTTTTTTCAGGGTGCTTATTCATACTATGTAACCGAGCCAAGTAAACCATTAAATGCACAGACCTAGGCTCTATTTTTAGCAAACTATTTATTTCTTGAATTGCTCTGTCTACACGCCCAAGAATTTCATAAACACGCCCAAGNACCATTNAAATTTCTTTTTTGTGTTTTTTCCCCCGCCGAAGTAACTGAAACTCATCAAGCGCTTTCAAGTAAATTCCCTGTTCATAATAAACGGCTCCAATTTTTATATGCACATCTGGAGCGCCCAAAACTTCCTTGGCATCTGTTCGGTATTTGCTCGAGTCTACATCCATTGGTAAGGTTAAACCTTTCATAGCGGTCATACGTTTATGAAGGCTTTCATTCAAAGGATCTAACTTCAAAAGAATCTTGTATTGTTTTTTAGCCTCATCGGGCTTCCCCTGCGCTGCTAAGGTCCAAGCCAGAAATTCTCGAGCCTTCAAAAGATTAGGACGTAACTCCAAAGCTTGATTTAAGGATTTTTTGGCATCTTCTAATTTTCCTGCAACAATATTAACTCTTGCAAGGTAGTGGTATCCCAAAGGATTCGTTGGTTCTACCTGGAGTACCTTCTTGTACATATCCTCTGCAAGATCATATTGCTGACGAATTTCGTAAATTGCACCGCTAAGAAGGTAGGCTCTTGCTAACCCCGATTTAGCCTGAATTACGCGTTGATAATGACTTAGAGCTCGCTCATATTCGAGCCGCCCGGCGAGAATATCTCCAGTTATCATATTCAATTCGGGATTATCAGGAAAATGACTCAAAGACTCCTGCAGTGTCTTATAGGCATCTTCTATTTTCCCCGCACGGATGAGGTTAATCGCCAATTGACTATAAAATTCATAATCATCTGGAGCAAATTGAACCACCAGGCGATAATTCTCTGAAGCTTTCTCAAACTGATGTTCTCGAACCGCCTGCAAAGCCATTAGATAATAGTAGTACGCTCGTGGATCCCTAATATTCTCGTTGCTTTTTTTTGCGGATAGCTTCTCAACAACCTTAACTGCATATGAATTAGACAAATCAATGTCCCGGGAAACTTGGTTTATTGGAAGGGTGGTACAATTGGAGGTGAACACTAGTATTGCAACTGGTAAAATTACTTTTAGCTTNCTGTTGATACGATCAAGTATATTCTTCACACTTTCACCCTTCATTTCTATTTCTGGTGCTTGCATTTTATTTTGCTTCAACGAATACTGCCTTTCCTCTTCGAAAGGATTGTTTTTTGTAGATTCTACGATAAGGCCTTCTTGGAAAACAATTCTNTTCACTAAGGCCGATCCTGCNCGCTCATTAATCGTTTTGATAATTTTTTTACGTAAGGGTTCCAAAGCGGGGAACCATACTCTGTCTGACACCGTTATAAACAAGCTTTTACTCGAAAATTTGTTGACCCGTGTGACAAGTGCCAAGTCTTTACCGACTATAAGCTTCCACTGAAAATCGAACCAAGCGAAGGATTGGGAGTCGTTAGAATCGACCCTAAGTATTGATTTTCCAAGCACAGAGCGTATAGTTTCCCAACTTGTGTACATTTGTTTACTCATTTAGACTCAGGCTCGCATTCTTTAAATATTGGATTTATTTTAGCTATGTTGTCCGGCAATATAAAGATATTTTTGAGATGTATCACGTCTCTAGCCTGGTACCGGTTAATTGANGCCACATTATAGAAATTANCTTATAAAG
>JGI26382J51730_1000459_pt1 | contig 20482 bp, 42 predicted proteins | sample SaaInlV_165m_DNA_2_FD_51730 | JGI IMG/M metagenome (IMG submission 51730) | reverse complement strand
TTTGCCAACTCTTTATCTATCAGTACTTGGCACTCGTCACATACATCAAGTTCTTCAAACTTATGTGTAATCATTTCTTGACCACATATATTACAGATCATAATAATTAATATGTCTTATGAATATTTATATGTTGTCCTTATGCACTTCAACACCAAGTAGCATCTCCTCTTTCATCTCATCATATAAATCAGCCATTTCCTCAACACTCATCTTCCTACATCTACCAATTCGTATATCTTCCATAATTGTGCTTATTCTGTCAACACTCATAGGTTCACTGTTTTCCAAAATTGTTACATCATTTTTAAGCCTTTTGATTAACAAGTCAACTACCATGACGGACATACCATGTAATATGAACCGTTCTCTATCATTGAGGGTCATTCTTGTTCTATCTTTAACTTCTCTAAGGCTCTAAGATAATGCATTAATACACCATCTTCATGTCGTTTTTCAAGTTCATCATCAGTTTCATGTGAAAATTTTTGGAATAATATGGTTTCAAGTTTCTTTACACGCTTGATAACTTTACCTTTATCATACAATGTTCTTCATTACCATTTGCTTAAATCTCTTTATAACTCTTTCGCTTGCCTTATTCATATTATCAACATTCATGATCTTGGTACGTTTAAACAGCCTTTTAACAGGATTATACTTGTATGTCCTATCATCTTGAACCACAATACACATTATATTAGGAGTGACATTCATTGTCTTGATTAGTGATTTCTTACATGACTTCATGTATGTCTCCAATGCAATATGATATCCACCACTAAAATGATTTGGTACACCATCAGTAATTATTATTATCATTTTCTTGCTACCTTTCATCTGTTTAATCATGCTTCCACTATATTCAAGTGCCATATGCAGTGGGGTCGAGTAATAAACACCATCATATGATTGTATGTTTATATTTTTTACCTCATTCATGTTATTGATCTCCGTCATTCCTACTTGACCATAACCATCACCACCCCATACGTTTGCTCTTATGTCCACATTGTCAATATCTTTTACACTTTCAAACATGGTTGCAACCAATTTTCTTGCAGTATTCATTTTCTCTCCATGCATACTTTGTGAACCGTCTATTGATACAACTATTGACACTCCATGAGTTATCTTTTGATTTACTCTACATCTACCTATATCATTGCCACGAATAATACCCTCAACATATGATTCTACATCTATTTCTTCTCCATCATAATCTATAAATTCATTATGTCTCATCATCAATGTTCTAAATATCTTTGACATTCCATTTGCTACCTTGTGATCAATTTCAACCTTTCCTTCATGCCTTCTAATAATCTTTAGATTCTTTGGGAGTTTCTTAGTATGACCATCATCTCTTAATGTATCGAATATATCACTCACAACATCTTTACCATTTTCCTTAGATTCATCAATCATGGATTTAATTTCATCATCACTCATTTCCTTTTTAAGGTCATCTGGTGGCATAATGTTTGAATCTCTTTCTCCACTGCTCTCTTTGTCGTTTTCAATAAACAGTTTCCTTGTATCTTCTGAATCTACCCTATCAGGAAGTATAACATATTGTTCATTACGTTCATTCTTGTCATTCATCCATTCATCTATGTATGGTTTTAATGAAACAAGCACTCTTAATGCACCATATTTGTCAGTTAGTACAACATCATCTAATGCCTTTTTATAAACATCATAATTTTTTAATTTTTTAATGCTGTCACCACGCTGGAATCTTATTGCAAGTAGCATGTTTACTGGATTATCCCTCATCAAATCATCATCTTTCATTAATTTTCCCAACTTCTTGGTAGTCTTATCAAATCTACCTGCATGTTTAAGATACATCTTACCCATTTGTGACTCTATACGCTGATCTTCCAACACGTTAAAGGCGTTAAAGAACAGTTGATAATGTTCATCTTCCAAATTCCAATAGTCAATTAACAGTTTCTTGGTTGCCTTAAATGGTGACTGAAATAACACATGAGAAAGTTCATGTATAATACCAACAAACTTTTCAATACCCTTTACATTTGGTGTTGCTGATAGTATTTTAAACCTATGTTTACCATCACTCATGCCATTATATGAAACACAGTTCTGTTGACCATAATGTTTAATTTCTATCTTGGCATTCCTAGCAACCTCTACAACATTTGCATATTTTACAAACATGTCCCTATTACTAAGCAGGTCAATATTACGCTTGGTCATTATTCTAATTCCTCATGAAATGATTTGTAACAATCCCTGCATTGAGGTGGGTATGCTTTCCAATCTATTGATTCATGTGTACATTTGGTCAATATCTTTTTACCTCAAGTTTTGACATTTCTTTTCTTCTGCTACTTCTAAGATGTGTTCTAACTACACCTTTACAACAAGGGCATCTATATTTTACAATATCCTCTTTATAATACATATGATTACAGTTTCTACAGAATGCAATTAATCCTGTGTTATATCCTATCTGTGTACGGTTTATTTCTCTATATCTACTACACAAATTATTACATATAGCAACCATTATTTCCATACCTCTAGTATTAGTTTAGCACCACATGCTTTTTCCTGCTTAATGGAATTACCATAGAACATGCTTATCCTACAATTAGTAAGGTCAAAGTGGCTAGTTGTATACTCTTTATCATTCTTTACGTCCCATACAACCAATCTATTAGGCTCAGGCAAGTTTTTATTATATCTTAGACGGAAATCAGGTGGGTTATTTGTCATTATTAGTCACCTCTATCCTCTAGTTCAATACCGTCATGATGTTCTTTAAATTCAAACTTACAGTTATTACATTGTGGTGGATATACTTTCCAGTTGGTTGAATCATGATTACAGTTAGGACAGATCATAACTTAGAGCCTTCCTTCATGATTACATACTTGTGTATGGTGTCTTGATTGTTTATGAGCTAAACATTTTCGACAAATATGTTCTGGTAAATTACCATACTTGCTGAATCTAGGCATGATTATAACTTCACATCAAACGTATCTTCAATACGTAGCCTTATCAACTCACGTTCAGCAGGATCACTAAACTTTATCATCACAACCTCGTTAAGAGCAACTTCTAATGGCTTCTTAATCTCGTCTTGAATCTCTCTAAAGTGGTGGGTAAACTGTACAATATCCCTAATAGATAGAGCATACTCAACATCACCTTTCAGTTTAAGAGCATAAATATCCTGTGCCAATGTCAAAAGTGGGTTTTTAACTGCATCAACACCAATATCTGTCCAATCTATGACACTTTCCATGTCATTATTAGATGGATAATCCCAAGCACTACCAATAAATCTGCTTCTTAATGCCTCTGTCATGGAATTAACACCTGCATATGTGACAGGGTTAATTGTCCAAATAATAGACAACTTACAACCCTTATTCAACTTATACTGCTTACCATTGGCAATTATACTACGTCTACCATCACATATAGAGTGCCATAACTGTTGAACCTCATGTTCTTGGTTGCTTCCCTCGTCACCATATAGACAGGCATGACCAAAGTGATTTGCTACCTCTATTGCTTTAGGCAGTAATCCAAGAGTAAAGAATGTTCCATCCTTGTTAATCTCCTTACTTCCAATCAGGTCACTTTTCTTAGTTCCAATACCAATGGGTTCATTTACCAATGCCACACCATTTTCTTTACAAATAGTGTGTACAAGCAATGTCTTGCCTTGACCTTTCTCACTCTCAATGAGATATGGCAACTTTGCACTATTAATAGCCATAGTTAGACGTTCCTTCTCATTACCTATTGGAATATATGTTTCCCATACATCAATGTTGCTTGGATCATATTGTTCGAAATCAACTGCTAGAGTTGGTATTCTTACTTGCATTTTTTTATCTTTCATAATAGTTTCACTCATTTTCTTTCTCTCCAACAGTACTCACACATATCTTCCCCTTTATATTTGTAGAATGTTCCATGATCTCTATCACAGAAGTCACAAACTGTATTTCCTTGTTCATACATAATTAATGTGCCTGATAGTTAATATTAGTTACTGTCTTATCATAGCATAATGTACAACTACCACATGTTTTACCATGCTTGTCATCAGCATAAATAGGACAATCAGTATCATTCTTACCTAACATTTTCTTAGTGATTACAACAGATGTTGTAGTTCCCTTTATTTGTATTGGTTTACCATCAACCATAAATGCACTAATTCTAATGTTTAGATTACTTGGTATATCATGAGTGTCCAAATAATCTTTAACAATGATAGTTTCCTTAGTAGGCAACCAATGTTTAACAGTTGGTGTATTCCTAGCAATTTCACATATCATGGATAAGTGTTTCTCATCTTGAATGTCTCCACTATCATGCCACCTGAATTTAGACAATTTTTTACCATTTCTTTTCTTATTATTTATCAGATATATCATAGCATCAACCCAAAGAGGCTCATTCTTTATCTTATCCAACCTCTTATTTAGAGCATTTTGACATGATTCAAATACATATCTACCCTTACGAGCATAGCAATTCTCACATACACTACCTTTGACATTGAATAATAGTCCACCCATATTACAATCTAATGCACTTATACTATAACCACAAGTGTCCATCTTACTAGGATTACTCAAACTATGAACATAAGTAGTTGCTTCTTTCATGGTAGAGAATTTTTTATAAATTCTATCCATCTTGAATATTTGTATCAATTTAGTCATTCGTAATACTCCCTTAATGTGTCAGGTTGCCAAGACGGTGTGTATTCATCATCACTAAATCCATCACACCCATCACAGTTTTTCATGTTACATGCCTCAACAACTTCACCGTAAGAGTTATACACATACTCATCTTCATCTAAATGATCTGAACACAGATGTCCACAGTTTCCACATGGATCATCATACCCATCACACATGGCTTGTGTTACACCAGCAGGTAAATCACTAGCCATTATACTAACAACCTCGTTTCTATACTGCTACCTTTATCATTTTTAGGTTTTTTATCATAGAATTTTCTACTATCATTTTCACCATACTGTATAAAGGTAGTAAGTGGTGTGTCATGTATCATTTTATGACATTTGTAATGAACGTATGCTATTCTTTCTGGGAAGTATGACATATGATGTTTAATTAGTTTTAGATTATCTTCTGGACAACCAAAACAAACTATACATCTGTCATTACTGTTAATATATTCCATTATTTTATATCCTCCTTAATTTTATGTTCTTCTACTAAATGAACTTCAAACTTATACATTGAAAATGCACTAATTTTTTTGCCACAAATTTTACAATCTGCATAATAATCGACCAAACCATCATGACCACTCCATCTTTTATTCTTATAATGTCTATCGATTGATTCTCTTAATTGTTCGCCATACCCATGACCACTTCCTCCAGAATTTCCTAGATATGCATCATAGTTCATTATTTCAATCCCTCCAATGTATCTTCAATTTCATCACAACAATCTGGACAAACTGTAAAACTAGCATTATGTTCAAAATCAAACTTATCTGCCAAACTACATTTCCAAGAAAATGCTTCATATATTCTCTCATCTATTTGAATGTGGCATCTATCACATGGTCGATATGGTTGAGTTTTGTAAGGGAATATTTCTACCATTCGTATTTCAGGCATACATTCACCTTCTTCAGTTCTAGTTCCACCTGCTGTCCAAACAAAAGACCTTCCTTCCCAATGACCATCGTCATTTGGATCTCTCATTTTTTTCACAATTTCTTCCATAGATAAACAACTGTCAGGATGGTCATAATCTATTTCTATGTTATCCTCATCAGGAGAAATTCCTTTAATTTGTTCTATTGATTTTTCCATTATGCTAACTCCCTCATACATTGAGGCATGACTTCTAACTGTTCATTTACACAATCTCTTAATGCTACCATATTTTTAACAAAACATTCATGACAACTAGTTACCCAATATCCATTCTTTCTATATTGACCTTGCTCTTTGTATAAAAGATACATACGCCATTCATGTCTATCTTGTCCTGCTTTAAACTCTTTATCACAAGTCATACAAAAAGGCATCCATGATGTATCATTACATTTAATGATTTTATGCTGTACTAGTTCATTCATTCTTTTATCTCCTTCAATTCTGATTTTAACTGTTCAATCTTAGATTCAATATCTTTCTTTCGTTGTATTCTACGTTTCTTTGTATTGCGTGGTTTGTCTAAACTTTCACAATCATGGGCTTTTTTATCTACTGTATCTTCTGACCACCATACTTCACAACCATTACAAAACCAACGACCATGATCATTCATGTATTCAGTTGCTTTTTTCTTTGAACTAAATATTTCTTCTCCATAATCTCCCCATTCGTCTTTTCTTAACTCTATGTAATTTTGACCACACTCTTTACAAACTTCTTCATGACTTTCATCTAGTTCTAATATATAATCAGTATCATGATACTTTGATCCTAACAAGCAACTTGCTAACCATTTACTCATTCCTCTAGTGCCTCCATGTGCTTACACTTGCCACCTATATCTTTCTGTCTATAAACATAGTCAGGACAAGTACATGATTCTTCAGTAACAACATAATCTCCCTTTGTTCCATGAATTATTGTTTCTTTCATAATTATGAACCCATCTCTTTTATGTCATATCCACTAACCAACCAATTTATTTTAGTTTTCATGAACTCTTTAACATTCATAATATCATATTTATATTGATAAACAGTTTTGGCAATACCAACATCTCCAAACCCACATTTCATACATTTACCATGTTTTATTATTCTTATTGTATCTATATCAACTTCCAATGGATTAGGATCATCATCATGATATCCATTTAACACAGTATAATATGATTCATAATCATCTATATCTCCTCTTGATTCAATAGATTGACTATTATTCAGTTGTATCTGATTATATGAAGCAAAGTTCATAATTATATACCTGCCACCTTACTACTATCAAATTCGACTTCTGCTAGTAATACTGCTTTCATCTTATCTGTCAGTTGTTCAAAGAATACCGTATCAGTAATATCAGGTGCTAATAAGAACCCTATTTTACCCATAATAGTTAGTTCCGTACTACCCAACTCTATATCACCTATCTTTGTTGAAATAGTCATCTTACTTAGATTGCCTTGTGCAACAGTACATAAGAATCTCCAAGTTCCACTATCATCTTTATAATGAGATACACCTTTATCATCTACCATAAATCTCTCATCAACAACAAACAATATTGTTCCACTATCTCTTTTAATAGTTTTAACCCTATCTCCAAACACATCAATCAATTCTGCCATAATCTCATCTCTTTTCTCTACAAGATAGAGTGATTTGAATAGATCAACAAATGTTTTGTCCTGATTGTTTTCTTTATGGTGGTTAATGGATTCACATACTGATACACTATCTCTTATCTGTATTGTCTCCTCATTCATAAAGGCGTTAAATATGCCATTATCAAAGGTTTCCTGAACATACGTTTCACTATCAAAGTGATATACTATACGTTCTCCCTTGTAGTCCCTATACTTTACCTGATTATATAGTGTGTTAGGAACTGTCTTAACCTTGCCACTCTCAAACAGAATAAGGGTATTATTCCTTTCTGCTATAATTTGAGGGTTCAATCTAAATCACTCCACATATCTTCATGTTCTTCTTCATATATCATATGTTGTTCTCCTGCATACTCATCAAGCCAATCACCAAAGAACCTTTCAATGAAGTGAATCCAAATGAATTGTTTAATCATTTCTTTAACACCTCATTCAAATCCCTTGCCAAAGATTCAATATTATCAATATCCTCATGTTTATATTGTATTGAGTTTGTAAATGTTGTGGCATATTCCTTTGGCAGTAGTTGTTCTATCCAATACATTCTTACAATGTCATTACCTTTGTTGTATTGATAATCAGTACATTCTATATGGACATTACATTTTACAATACTTTCAATGTGATCACCTTTGATATCATCGTATAATGTCAGTTTGTTAGTGTCAGATCTACTTGTTTGATTATACCAAAGTAATGATATGTATTCATCAGGTGATTTTACTGCCAAATATGTAGTATCTTCATCATTTTTAACATTGTCTAACAGTTCTTGATCATATATTATAACCACCTTATACTCTCCACTAAGGTCTTTACCTTTTACAGTTCCCTTATTTGTTTGGTATGTCTTATTTCCAACTTTAGTCATCAATCCATCAAAGGTTTCAATCTTATCACTCAACCCTTTCATATCATGTATGAGTTTCCAATCACATGTTATTGTATTCAATATACTTTGCACATCACTAAATCTTTTAGTACTAACAGTTAGCATTGAATCGTGAGTATTTTCATTGATTTTGTTAATAGTAGTTGAGTATTTATGAGAACCACTTCTCCAACCATGACTACTACCATATTTATGACTAAAATTTACACCCCTAATACTATTATACAGTATAACTGATCTATCACCACTATATGATACTGTTTTATTGGTTGTTCCTGATACTACTGTTATGATTGAACGTTTCTCCTTGATTTTATTCTCTTTTTTATAATCATCACCCATAATAATACCTAACTCTTTAAACAGGGCTATTCTATGTCCTCTACGTTCATCAGATAATTTGGTGGGGATTCTAAAGAATTGCACATTACCATCAAGATGATCTTCTAATGTGTCCATTAAAGTATGTCTTAATGATTTGAGTGCAACTATATTGCCACCTACTGCCAACATATCACTAAGAGATATTGTTGTTTTATCAGGTGTTGAATATCTTGTGTTTAATGTAGTTGATACATCTTGACTTGCTTCACTAAGATAATCTTCAATCTCATACATAACATTTCTACTTAATAGACATTTATTCAATGATTCTTTGTAATCATCAATAGTATCAATGTTGTATTGTCCCATATATGCTGTAATATCTCCCTTTAAATCACCCTCTAACTCATATTTTGCATTTTCCTCTATCATATCTCTACTTGCAACAGGGGAGTATTTTCTTTCATTTTTTATATTTATTATAGCACTATGGAATCCACTAACACTAATTGCACTATCAATATTAGTTCCAACCAATAGCATAGGCACTTGACGTATGTTATTTAATATACCAACACTACCATATCTATTTTTATATATAGCCATGATACCATCAAATCTATAATTCTCATTGTCTATTGTTATTTCCTTATAGAATAGTATCTTTTCACCTTGTTCACGATTGGTATCTTTAAATCTATCATAACTGTCAAGAGATTTTAGATAATCCATACCATTTTCATATAATCCACATACAATTACACCTTTATCATAAGATTTATCTGTATTATTTCTTCTACCATAGTATGTGTCATCACCTTCAATATTGTCTAATAATATTATTCTAGTAGGTATTTGACTAAATCTTGCCAATAGGTTGATATTATAAACCATAGTATTGAAACTAACATCATCATTACATGTCATGGTTAGTTTAGTTCCATACTCACTCATTGTATTGACATCATTATTTTTATCAATAGGTATTGGTTTAAACTTTAATCCACTATCACATAACATGGCATAATGTTCATCAGTTTCCCTAGACCATGTTTCAAGTAATAGTGCATCAGTTAATAGGGCATAAGATATAAATCCCATACCAAACTGTCCTATTTCTTCACCATCTATATTACCACTTGTGCCTATAACCCTGAGAACCTTATTAAACATGGCTTTGGTAATGCCTAGTGAATCAACACCTTGAATAGTAACCTGTCTAGATGAACTGTTTGGATCAATAGTAATGACTAAACTTGGGTTAGCACCCATCTTCTTAGCAGTTCTACAAGCACGTGCCTCATTATTATATAACTCTCTTAATCCACTCTCCCATGATGAGTAAATCTTCTTGGCTAGTGTTTGTCCAATAACATCACTATTTATAATAATGTTAATGTTGCCATGTTCATCAGTAATATCATCAAATGATGTATCTACTTTAGGTATAGAATTCTCATAACCCATATTAACTTTAGGTTCATAAGTTTCTACACTATCATGTATGCCTGTCATTAGTATGCTTCTCCATCTTGGTTAAACTCATCATATCTTTGGTATGATTCTCCATCATACGTAGTCAATGTCATTTGATGCCATACACAACCATTATCGTCATGTTTAGTATCATATCCACATCTACCACAATATGCATTGTATTCTTTATTAGTCATTATTTTAATATATTAAGAAAAAAAGGGAAAGGATTAGATAGATCCACCAGATATTGCTGGGAATCCTACTAATCCTCGTTGTCCATTAACAGTTTCAGTTCTAGCACTAAATCCACGAGGGATCATAGTTTCTCTAGCACCATCAGTAGTGATGGTTTTCATAGGAACTAATACCTTAGATGTATTACTCTCAATAAACATCATACCCAATCTACTACCAAGAGCAGAAACAAATTGCTTCTCCTCAGCAGATAGGATAGATGAGAGTTTTACCATCTCAGTATGTCCTTGTTCCTTGAACTGAACTTCTGTTATGAATTCAGGTGTTTCCATACCTATTTTACTAGGTATGAAGATTTGTGTTATTTGAGTGTTCATAACTGTCATACTATATCTCTGTGTAATAACTCTTGTCTACGAGTTTCCAATTCAGTAAAATTATGTGTTGATAAATCCTTGTCAGTTGCCCAACAATAGTTTTTATGAATACATTTGGTACATATTTCATTAACCAATTTACCACTACCTATAACTCCACCTTTGTCTTTTTTGTTGCATATTTCCTCACAAAGATAACATTTGAATTTGTGTTTAGGAATGTCGGACATTATACATTAGCCTCTTGTATTCTTTCATAATCCATTTTTTCACTATTTGTTACACATTCTTCACATAATATGATAACAATAGTTTTTAATGTTGATATTATCTCACCATTAGTAAATCCATCATTACTAATGTCATGTGTTATTTTTTCATATAACCTGTAATTTATCTGTTCATGTTCAGGTAATCTCTTATATAAATCCATAACTTTTGTCATGTGTTCTTTTGGCATTATATGATTAGGGTTCATAATTTATATAAATGCATTGTCCCAGCATCATACCATTCAGCAAACCAACCATTTTCTTCTAAAAAGTTGGTAACATCTATGTTATTACCACTCCAATAGTCAAATATACCAACACCATCAATAGAGGGATCGCCTTCTCCACCTGTCCATATACCACCATCAGATTCTATATCATTATCATAGAACTCCTCAACGGTTCTAAAGAATGGGTTAGAATCACACATGGCAGTAAGACCTTCTATAATCTGGTCTCTTGTTGCTACTTGTTTAGTAGACATTTTATATAACCTAAGAGTTGAGTTAACCTACTATCTACAAGCCACCCATGTTACCCTTACAGTTATGAATTGTTTTATACAGTTCACCATAATGTGAGAGTGTGTTCCTTCTGGGAACAACACTACTCGAAATTTGTTGTTTTGTAACAGGTAATGGAGAGGTTTNCCATAGGTGCTTGGTAACAACTGTCGTTGTAACACTTGTAACATCCAATATTAATCTGTTAACTGTCATATCCATTTAACTACTCCCTCAACCGTATTACGTTTATCTCTTTTACAATGAGTATGCCATTCTTCATGTCTTTTCATACCATAATCACCTACATCAGAATTACATAGATTACAAACAGGCATTATTGCATATACTCCTTTTTATACAATACAATACCTTTCAAATCAGTATTTATATCTATCTTATCCATTGTACATACACTACTATCTAACTGTAACAATACATTAGATTCAATATAATCATTACATGAATCAATCAATCTATTGATGTTATGTATGAAATCTGCTGGGGCATAAGACAGTAAATATGTTGCTTCCTTTACATATTCAAGGTTATTATTCATTGTATTAACCTGTCTTATAACAGAATGTAGTTGTTTTAACTCTTTATCATTAGTTATCTTTCTACCATTCCATTCATTAGTCATAGTAATGGCTTTATTCACTATGGCTTGTTTCTTACTAATGACATTAACAGTATTACTATTAATCTCATCAATTATACTAGCAACAGATAGATAATCCCTATCGTACCTATCGTGCCTCGATTTTTTGGTCATCAAAAGTCCTTCCATCAACCACCCCAATTTCCACTCCAGTCACAAATTTCAATTTTCGATTTCCACTCCACGCACGATTAGTCGTGAATTTACTATAATACTATAACATATTAGGCGTGGGATATTAATCATACCTTAATCAAGATAATAAACACACTATACACACCAATAGAATAAACAGTACATGAACGAATATATATTAAATACATTTGTTCCTAGATATAACCTAATAACACCAGCGTTACACCTACTTAAAGGTTATTATTATTTTTATTTAAATAGTATATATACTACGCCTATATCGAAGTATTTAAAGCGACCTACATTTCCACTCCAGTCGTCAATCGAAGTATATAAAGCGACAGAGTACCGTACTAATTACCGTACTTATAAAACGCCTAAGTTGAAGTATTTAAAGCGACACACCCCACGCCTGCTGTGACTGGACTGGAAACATAGGTCATACCATTTACGACTGGACACGAAATGGGGGGGTTGATAGTAGGACTTTTGATGACTATGCAACAAACAGAACTAGAGAAAGCCCAAGCAGTAGTTGCAAAACTACAAGCAGAAGCAACAGCTACCAAGTTTAGCACTCTAGACAATACGGGAAAAACCTTTGAAGATTCATTAGAACTTGTATCTTACAAGGGCGAGCCAACTATCGACACCAATTCAGGAAAACAAATAGAAAGAATACCTATAGAAGTATTAGCCTCATTTGTAGGTTCTATCATGGGCTCTAAGTTTAGTGTCAACGCTGGTAAGAAATACGTGAATATTACTAGAGCATAAACCACTCTAGTAAATCCCTTTTTTTTAAACACTTTCACGCCCTTTTTTTTTGCTTGATTTGGCGTGCAGGGTCACATGGCGAAAAAACGGTTTTTAGAGGCTTACTATGATATATATAAGGTACGAGTTCAGAAACATGCCAGACAAATTTAAGATTCGTGTATGCCCGAAAAATTAAAAAAAATTTGAACCTTATAAGGTATATAAGTGATTAAGGCTCAGGACTATTACTAATACCATCAGCCACAATGGTACCCTGCAACCTCAACATGCAGGTCATCAGTTCGGGGAGGTTAAACTTTGTACCATTCCCTTTCGTGTGGTCTCCGTACTTTCGACCACAACATATACATATGATATTTAATAGTTCATTCCTACTAAGAGCCAATTATCTCAAGTCCTCCATGTTCAGGTTGTCTTCCATCTTATCAACCATCTCTGCCAACATATTCTTTATGACTGTCTTCCTGTCCTCATCCAACCACTCTTCGTGGAGGAGTAACAACAAATCTCTAATCGCACTTGCTTCAGTCATAATATATCATCTAAATTCCTCTATAACATCTCTACTTATATACCTACCGTCATTCCTAGCCGATACGTTAGTATCGTCTTTTGAGGCAACCTTCTTGTACTCGTCAAGCATGTGTAGTAAAATCAAGCCTATGCCTATTAGTGCAAGTACGCCTGTAAAAAGAAAAAAAATGCCACACACAAGTTTCCAAGACATATATTGATATATATCCTATCCTATTTGAATGTTGCTTAAAAAGTCGCTTACGGAACAGTGNTTGTCTCTTAGGCAACGAAGCTTTCGTTGTCTTAGNAACAGTTCCCTTTCATGTTTGGCAATTTTCATTAATTTTTGTTCTATCTCTACAAGTTCTTCATCAATACTTTGCACATACTATATACACATATCTTACATATAAGAATTATTGCTTTTCTCCATCTTTTCCAAACTCTCTTCTCAACTGTTCAAGCTCGCTTAGCTTGTCTTCCAATAGAAAGTGTAATTTCCAAAAGGTCTTGCGACCTTGCTCACTTAGGTCTTTTTCAGTCTCATCATGCTTGAAGTTAAACCACTTGAATATCTCTGTAAAGTCGTCAAGTTCCAGTTCTACCATAAAACAAGTCTTCCTTATATACTATTAAAGATAGTGGCAATACTTAAATATGTTATATGATGTAATATATACATGTCTGAGAAGGGGAACAAAAAAGAAAAGGCACAGCCTTCAATTGAGGAGTCCCCTGAAGACATTTCTATATCATCTCAAGCCGATTTGCAAAAATCGTCTCCAAGTGGCTCTCCATGTATATGTAAAGATAAAAGAGAAATATCATGTACCATACATGGTGGTTAACAAAATAAATAAAAAAAATTCGCAGTTATTCTAAAGCTTTGCGATAAGCTTTTACACTGGAGGTGATGTTTTCGATTGTTGCAGTAATCAGTTTTGTCTGAAGTTCCAACATGTCTTTTCCAACACCGTTAGGATCACCTTTCTTGCTGATATCTCCAAAGACGTTTAACAATTCGGTCTGCAAGTTGGTAAATGCTTCAAAGTATTCAGGTACTTGTGTTGCCATGTTTATAACGAATATACATGATTATATAAAGGTTGTGTTTATTTTAAAGGCACTGCGTGCCGTTCCAAAAACTATAAATAACCTGACAAAACTTTAACAACTATGGTCAGTTTTAGAAAGTCTTTTGCTGGTGCCTTGTCCAAGCTTGGATTCATAGAGAAATCCTACACGGAAACTACCACCCGACCTAGTGTAGCCCAGCCGTACATGAGTACCGACACAGGTGCCAAACTACCAATTTTCCCATTCCCACTCACCATGATCTATGAGTTGGCAGATAACATTGATGCCCTAAGAATACCTATTGAGACTCTCAACCGTGAAATGTTCAAGAACGGATTTGAAGTTGTAGAGAAATGGAAGTACAAATGTAATAATTGTTCCAAGGAGTTTCAATATGCACCTACCCCCGACAACCCTGACGAGCAGCCGTTTGAGGCTAACGGTGACAATGCACAGGCACACCCACGAAAGAAAAAGGCTGTAGAGGCAAAGGGACTTGTGTGTGACACATGTGGAAGTCACGACCTTGTCAGACCAGTGCCAGAACACAGAAAGACCTTGGAAAACTTGATGATGGAGCCCGTAAACAGCAACCAGCAAACCTTGGAAGACGTTGCACGTCAGTTGGAGAGGGACTTTGAAATTGCAGACAATGCATATTTGCTTTTGCTTAAGAATTACAAGATAGATGATGTTACAGGTGCGATAGACCAAGAGAAGACAATTATAAAAGAGATGTTGAGGATTGAGCCACCACAGGTGGCAATGATTGCTGACAGTGATGGGCGTATTGGTTATGACGACAAGAGAAACAAGATTTGGGTTTGCCCTAGATTTGAGCACAGGGATGCCAGACTTACCACCCCAAAATGTGACAGATGTGGAGCAGAGGCACTAAAGGCGGTAATTGAAGTTAACTCTGTATACTCTATAGGTATCCCACAACCTAAGAGAGTCATTTATGGAGAAGGCGAAGTTATTTGGAAGGCTGGAAAGTACAAGCCAAACTTGCTTTATGGATTTTCACCTATCTATTCAGTGTGGTCAAAGGCAATGTCCCTATCACACATGGACGAATATATTCGCAAGTACTTTGACAAGATGAGACCGCCACGAGGTATGTTGGTTATTTCTTCAAGAAACTATGACACCTTTAGAAAGAGTTGGGACGTACTTGAACAGAAAGCACAGGAAGATCCATACATGATTCACCCCCTATTGGTAGAGAATGACAAGGGTGGAAAGAACCCTGCACAGTGGTTGGACTTTACTGGTTCACTTAAGGAGTTGGAATTTATCGAGGTAAGAAAGGAGTTGAGAATGATTATCGGAGCCGTCTATGGCGTGCTTCCGTTCTATTATGGCGAGACCCCTGCTGGCTGGAGTCAGGAGGGATTGCAGGTTACAATTACAAACCGTGCTGTTCTATGGGGACAGGACACCTTAAAGAAGGCATTTTTCTCAAAAATTTCAAAGATGTTAAACATTGATGACTGGGAACTTCAGTTAAAGACTGGTGAGGAGACCGACAAGTTGAGAGACTTGCAGACTGACGGCATTGAAATACAGAACATGATGATGCTTCAACAGATGGGCTTTGACATTACAAGAACCCACACAGGTGAGTTTAAGGTGAGCAAGGAGACGGCACTGACGGCAGAAATGATGTTTGGAATGGGTGCAATCAATGGAAACCAGAACGGTGCAGGAAAGGGAGTACCAGCCCCTCAGGAAAAGACACAGTCGTTTGAGGGAGAGCCAAACAACATGAGACCAAGCGACATTGGCGGCACTGGACAGGGAAGTCCTACAAGCGGAAGCTCAATGAGCAAAAAGTCCGCATATCCAAAGGGAATCACCCCGTCAAACTTTGAGGTAGTAAAGAATACTTTGCAAACTGCTATGGATTATGATTGGAAAAAGACAAAGACCGTTGAGGAACTGAGAAAGGCTACTGGAATGACTGTAAGGGATGCAAGGGACATTGTTGCTGGTGAATTTGAAGGCGTAAAGAGATGGGAAGATGAGTGAGAGGGCTGAATGGGAATGGCTGACTGGAGATGACGAGGATGAGTAAGGTATATTGTACTAAAAAGGTAAGTTTTTATGTGACAAAGACAGAGGAAGAAGAGGAAGATGACTAAAACAATAACAACATTAACTTTTAGACGATGTAATCTGTGTGAAAGTTCTTCAATCAAGTGGCAAGACAATGAAGATGAAAATCATTTGTGTTACGAATGCATGGAAAGTGAAAATGACCGTGTTTTTGAACATGGAGACCAAGGTTGACCAAAAGATTTCACAAATGTGATGACACCTGTAAGATAAATCATACACCAAAGGCTTCATCTCCAAAGACTGTCAAAAAAATAATTGAAAAAAAACTCAAGGTACAGCCTGTCAAGCCACGCAAACTTGAAAAAAAGACCGAGGTCATCATTGATATAATGGAAATTGTAGATAAAATCAACAATACAAATGAAACTAACAAAGTTTTAGAAAAAACACTTATTAATCTAAGAAAGTTAGAGAAAGATATTGCCTGAAAAGTTAGAAACTAACGAAAACGCAAACGACATGACCAAAAAGCTTTGGGAAAAGCACCAAGGTGACGAATTTACCGCAGTAAACAACTACAAGGAGGGAGTATGTCTTGGCTGTATGAAGGTTGACAGGGCTGCCGCTACCATTGCTGACATTTGTGGTGATTGTGCTGGAAAAAAGGGGCGTGAGCCTCTCTTGGCAAAGGTTTGCGACAAATATTACGGGTTATGTTTCTTTTGCAACTCATACAAGTTCAATATTGAGCAGGTAAACGGAAGATTTTGCAACACATGTCACTCCAGAATAGCCAAAGTCACCAAAGAGTATAATAAAAAAGGTGGATTCATGAAGACTGACCCATTTTGGATAAGCATGCGTAAAAAACACGGAAAGGATTGGAAAAAGATAATGGGTGGCTATAATAAATCTAATCGTCGCTAGTCTTACCACGTTTTTTTCTCATATACTCTCTTAAATCTGGTGGGGTAAGGAGTAGTTCCAACAATGTTTCTATATTGGCTAGCTTGTTGTTTGTATCCACTAATAATTCCTCGACTTCCCCCAGTACAAAGTCAAATTTCATTTTTATTCTCCAAGATAAATATCATACGGTCATTCTTAAAGTCATAGTAGCGTTTATCATAATTAATATCACGTTTTTTAAGATTTAAGCCAAAATACCTACCCACTCTCATTGAAAGTAACGGTTTTCGCATGAATCTTGGAAAGAACTCCAATTGATTTTTTTTCCCATTGAACCTAATCTTTCCATGTGTTACTAATTTTTCATCACCTTCTATCCATTCTTTGGCATTGTCGCTTCTAAAATGGACTATGCTTCTGCTCAATCTTGGCTGTTCTTTCATATTGTTACTATTTGTAATAACCCATAATTTTGTTCCCTTTACATATAGGTCAATAAGAGGCATTTTATGCTCTATATCGTCAACATGTTCCCTGTAAATACTGTTAAATGTCTTGTCGCAATCAAATATGTATATGGATGTAGCCATGTCATATAATCAGCAATACTTATTTATAAAGCCTTGTTAGTTGTTAATCATGGATGAAAAGTGTAAATCATGTAAAATAACCAAGTATGGTTACACTGACGGACAGCATTCAATATTCATATGCTTCAAATGTGGTAGATTTGACGGCATGAGTGGTGGGGATGATTCATTTTTAGCCAAAATAAATGAAGAGCCTATGTCATTATTGGTGATGATTAAGAAAAAAATACTCATTCCAATAAGTTAATTTATATACTTTACTAAACATGTATATACCATGGAAGTATTTTCATCTATATTAGAACCTCTACTTTTGGCTGCTCTTATAGGTATGGGTAGTGGATTGTTTGCATTCTTTAGAAAAATGAGTAACACACAAAGTGACTTGTGTGAAACAGTACAAAGATTGCAAAAAACCTTAATTATTTTAGCTAAAACAGTTGACAGACAGTCAAACAGATTACATCCAAAAGAAGCAGATTCCGAACTTGACGACCTTGTCAAGGAACTTTTGGATAAATAGGCGTAAATTTAACAATAAACCTTAAATAATAACTCTCAGTCAAGGTTGAGTATGATTGATCCATTGTTAATCGCAACCCTCTCCGTAATAGGAGGAGCAATCTTGAATACATTTAGAGGATTCTTAGGATCTTCTGATGCTACATATGACATCAAAAAATTCTTTGGTGCATTAATTGTAGCAGTATTTGCAGGTATTGCAGTTGCACAAACCTTGGCTCTTGCAGGACTAGGAATTACAGAACTCGTATTAATCGGGCTAACTGTCGGTTTCTCAGTCGATTATGCAGTGAGCAAGGCAAAGAAAACTCAGTAAGCATTTTTTAACCCCTTACTTTTTCCCTTCTTTTCTATAAACTTTATAAGTAATGTTACAGTCGAGTTTATATATGGAAGACGAGATATTCTTCAATGAATTTGTGACAAAAGACCTACATCCTATTGACGGTGCTCAACGATTTTTCGAAGGTTATCTTACAGTTCAGGTTAAAGATAAACAGGGAGAGATTACAATCGTTGATGAATTAATCAAGGTATTACCTATTTGGATGGACAGGGGAGCACCAATCAGTGACACTCACAGTAACAGAATTATCGGAAAAGGTATCAGTTATGCCAAGGTGGATTATAAAACCAAGGAAGGTACTTTATTACCAGCAATTAAAATTACAGGAAAGATACACAAAGACTATCACCTAGACAATGAAATTTGGGACAAGATTAAAAGTGGAGAGTACAAGGGACTGTCATTTGGCGGTGCAACAAAGGCAAACAGAACACCAAAAGTCATGAAAGATGGAAGTGTTGCCTATGAACTTAAATCATTAGAACATTATGAGGTCGCTGTATGCAAAGATCCAGCAGTTCCCCTAGCATTAATTACCGATTATAATCCACTTGCAAAGGCAATTACCGACAACGTAGAGAGAAGAGATGACGGCAAGATGGTAATCAAGTGCAGTAAATTTGGTTGTACTGTAGAGAAAATGACAGATTTTGCAAACGCAGATGGTGATAAAACTAACGCACAAGGTAAACAAGATGTAGAACCAAACAAATCATCAAACAGAGAATCAAGTCCAGTAGATGACGATGACGATGCAAATATTGGAGAAGAAAAGAAAGACGATGAAATTAAAAAAGAGATACAGGGAAACATTGGAGACGTAAGACACAGTGGAAAGGAATATGAGAACACTGAAACTGCACAAATAACAAGAGTTCCAGAAGAGGGTGGAGACAGTGATGATGCAGTTGTTACCAGAGAAGGTAAAAAAGAGGAAGAGGAAAAGGAAGATGAAACTAAAAAATCAGGTTATCAAACAGAAGATGGCAATAATCAATTAGGTGGACAAGGTGTCCCAAAAGAGAAAGATAAGAAGAAAAACAGCGAAAACTATATAAACTCGCTTAATAAAGATTCTGGTAAGGATATGGACAAAGATACTTCCACAATTTCAAAAACTGAAGAAGAGAAATCTTCCGAAGATGAAGAAAAGAAAGACGAAGTTGAAAGAGAAGATAAAAATGCATCTTTCCAAGAAGCAATCAAATCAAACATCGGTACATTGACTGACGTTATAAAGTCACTCGCAGAAACTCAAAAAGACGTTAGTTCTACATTAGTAGGTATTGATGATAGATTGAAAGCATTGGAAACTCCAACAGACTTACCGTTGAAGCCTAGTACTTCAGCAAGTGAAGACGTTGGTGCAAAGGTTACAGTCCCAGATACATACCAATCTAATTCTGTGCAAGCAGGACTAGACGACGATAAATCTGGTGAAGATAAACCAAAATCAGACCCTAGTGGACTGAAAATGCA
>JGI26382J51730_1000454_pt1 | contig 20721 bp, 17 predicted proteins | sample SaaInlV_165m_DNA_2_FD_51730 | JGI IMG/M metagenome (IMG submission 51730) | reverse complement strand
CATTGATTGTTTGCCCCAACCTTCTAGTTTTTCTATTTTCTTAAAATCTAATCTAAATATATCTTGTGGTAATTTTATTAAATTAAGTTTCCAAAAATTTTCGACTATTTTCTTTCCAAACCCATCAATATTAAAAGCATCTTTTGAAACAAAATGTTTTATTTTTTCTATTGCAATTTTTTCACACTTATAACCTTCGCTTGCACATCTTCTAACAGCATCCTTTCTTTTGGTAACATTATTAAATTCTTTAATTGTTTTAGAGCCACATGATGGACATTTTTTTGGAAATATAAATTTTAGCGACTTAATATCCCTCTTCGTTTTATCCACTGACAATATGTGAGGTATTACATCACCAGCTCTCTCTATAGTTGCTAAATCTCCAATTCTTATATCTTTTCGATCGATTTCATCTTCGTTATGTAAAGTTGCATTAGATACAATTACTCCCCCAATATTAACTGGTTTAATTTTTGCAACCGGTGTTAAGGCTCCTGTTCTACCAATTTGAATTTCTATATTAAGAATTTTAGATATTGCTTTATTAGAGGCAAATTTATGAGCAATAGCCCACCTTGGTGCATTAGCAACATTNCCAAGCCTTTTTTGAAGCTCAAAGTCNTTAATTTTATAAACTATACCATCGATATCAAAATCAATTTTTGTTCTGTTTTTTTCTATATTGTTGTAATTAATTAGTAAATTATCAACTCCTGTAATTAATTTATTAAGTGGGTTAGTTTTAAAACCCCAGTCATTTAATTTTCCTAAAAAATCTATTTGNTTTTTAATTTTTAAACCTTTTTCATAACCAAAAGTATAAGCAATAAATTTTAAAGGGATTTTTTTGGTATCATCTGGGTTTTTTTGTCTTAACGAACCAGATGCTGCATTTCTTGGGTTTGCAAATTTTTCTTTCAGGTTTTCAAAATCACTATTTTGTATAAAAACTTCACCTCTAATATCAATTTCTTCAGGAAAGTCTTTTGACTTAATTTTTTTTGGGATATTTTCAATAGTAGCAAGATTAACCGTAATATCTTCACCTTCTTTTCCATCACCTCTAGATAAACCAGTTTTAAACTCACCATTTTTATATATCAATGATGCTGATATACCGTCTATCTTGGGTTCTGTGCTATAAGATAGATTGAAATTTATATTTTTAGATAAAAAATTTAATATTCTTTTTTCAAAGTTAATCAGATCTTCTCTACCAAACGCATTTGCCAAAGACAACATTGAAACTCTATGTGCTTTCTTTTGAAAATTTTTAGATGGTTTAAATCCTACTATTTTTGAAGGTGAATTTTTTGAATTTAAGAATGAATGTTTGCTCTCTAAATTTAAAATACTTTTTTTTAAGTCATCATATACTTTATCAGATACTAGTGGTTTGCTAGCGTCATAATAATTTTTGTTATAATTGATTATTAACTTAATCTTTTTTTTATATTCAATTTCAATATCTTTTTTATTCATCTGAATCAAAAAGAGATTTAAATTTTTTTAAAATGTATTTTTTTCTTCTTTTATCTTTTTTAATCTTTTTAATTTTATATTTTTTATTAAATACCCTATAACTCTGNTCATACCATTTNGAAGATTGATAATTATAACCTAAAATTTTAGCATACTTTTCTGCTTCATCTATCAATCCTATGNTGTAATAAACTTCTACTAATCGATGCAATGCTTCTTCAGCATATATAGTTGTGTCATATTCATCTGTTACTTTTCTAAATCTATTTATTGCAGGTATCCATTTTTTTTTATCAAAATAAAATCTACCTATATACATTTCTTTTGAAGCAAGTACGTCATTTATAAGATCTAATTTAAATTCAGAGTCTAGTGCATATTCTGTATTCGGGTATTCCTTTATTACATAAGAGAAATTTTTTTTAGCATTTAAAATTGATTGTAGATCTTTTTTTTCATCAATGATTTGTTCATAATATGAAACTGCCATTAGATAATATGCATAATCTAAATTTTTATAATATGGATAAACCCGAATTAATCTTACTAATTCAGCTATAGCATCTTCATAATAATCTTGNGTATAATAAGAATATGCTGCCATTAGAGCAGATTTTGGTGCCCANTCAGATTGTGGATATAGCATTTCTGCTTCATTAAATTTTTTTGAAGCAAATAATACGTCTCCTTGCTCTAATGAACTCANNCCTTCTTCATAAGCTTCTAGGACTTGAGCATCTAAATTTTTTTCATTAATAACAGATTGTTTTACTTTTTCTTTGGAGCATGAAAAAGAAAATAAAACTAATGTCATTAATGTAAATAGCTTAAAAAATTTCATACTAAGTTTATAATGATTTAATAAATACTTTTAAAGTGATCTTTACTGTTAAGCTATAGATCTTAATATTTTTTTATTAATTAAGGTGTGTGGAAGGTTTTTTTCTTTGATTTCTAAAATTGAAAAATTTTCCTTATCTTGAAAAACTTTTCTTAGCAATTGATTAGTTAAATAGTGTCCTCCTTTAGAACAAGTAATGCTTCCAACTATTCTATATCCTGAAGTATAAAGATCTCCAATGCAATCAAGTATTTTGTGATTAACAAACTCTTTTTCATTTCTCAAACCTTCCGTGTTTAATATCTCTTTATCTTTGACAACAATTGCATTTTCTAAACTACCACCTTTTGCTAGACCATTTTTTTTAATAAATTCAATATCCTCAAATAAACAAAAAGTTCTTGAGTTATAAACATCAGTTAAATCATCTTCATATACTTTAACTTTGTTTCTTTGATTTCCAATAATTTCATTTTTGTACTTAAGTTCAAAATCTATATCAAGACTTAAGGTTGTTGGCTGTATTGATATAANTCTCTCACCATCTGAATATTCTATTTTTTTATTTATTTTNATAATCTTAATTGGANAATTACTTAATTTAAATCCAGTTTTAATAATTTCATCAATAAATTTTTTTGCTGAACCATCTAAAATTGGAACTTCTTCATTATCTATTTCTATTAGCGCATTATCAATCCCTAATCCAAATAATGCTCCCATCAAATGTTCGATTGTTGAAACTTTGACCCCATTCTCATTTTCTATAGTTGTATTAAGGGAGGTATTAGTCACATTCATAAAGTTTGGATATATTAAATTATTAGTTTTTAAATCCACTCTTTGAAAAACAATCCCAAAATTAGGGTCTGCTGGTTTGATGCATATATTTACATTAACACCACTATGTAGTGCGACACCTTTAAAAGAAACATTATNTTTAATTGTTTTTTGAGTTAAGTAAGACACNNGAGATTTTTATTCTGATATTTGCAAATCTCAAAAACAAGTAATATTACAATAAAAAACAGATTTAACTAAATAATTGAAAAAATTTTTCAAAAAAACCTTTATTTTCATCATTTTTTGGAACTAGTAAAACTTCGTTTACATTATAGCCATGTTTGATTTTAAAGATCATTTCAGATGGTTCAAGTTTGGTACGATTAAAAAAATTTTTTATATAATTGCCGTTTAAAAATTGACTAATCTTGATTTGATATTTTTCTAAAATTATTTCTAAACTTGAAATAAATTCATTTGAAATTGAACTAAAATTAATTTCTAAACAAAGGTCATGACTATGTAAATTATTAATAAAAGTTGAATATTTTTTTCCATTTACTAAATAATTACTAATTACTATATGGGTTATTCTTTGATCTTGATAATTTTCTTTAAATATATCTTTAGCTTCTATTAACATATTCTCTAAATTTTTATGATTTATTAATTCATCATAATTTTTTTTTTTTACACAAATATCCACACTTAAATTTTCATCTCTGTCGATGACAAAAGTAATATTTCTAACAAAAGTAGAAACTAATTTTTCTATTTTAAAAATATTTGTATCTAGAAAGTCTACTAAATGTTCTAAAATTTGAAATTTTTTTTTATTGTCATATATTGTCTCATTGCTAAATAAATTTTTCGAGTTTTTTATGTCAAAAACAATAATTTGAAATTTGTCTTTAGAAATTGACAAATATGTTTCAAAATCTTCTTCTTCAATCATTTAAAATAATCTGATTTTTAATTCTAGCATCAATAAATTTAATATCTTTTAAATCTTTATTATGTAAAAATTCAAATGCTAACTTTAAAGACTCTTCTGGATAATCTTTAGATAATTTGATAATTACATTATTTTTAAGTTCTAAATCCCATCTTTTAGATGAAAAATAGTATAAATTTTTAACTTCATTGTATGAAAATTTAGATTGATCAATAATTTCTTTAAATTCTAAAAATTCACTAACATCTGGTTTCCCAAAAATAAATGGCAACTGATTATAGAAGGAATTATTTTTTAAAAATTTTCCGTTTGAGCCAACAAGAAATATTTTTTCTTTATCATTTATCTTTGCTAAAAATTTTGTTTTTTTAATATTAATAACAAGTGATGATGGATATAACTTAAAAATCTCATATTTTTCAACTAAATTATTTGATTTTATTTTTTTTTTTATATCTTCTCTATTAATAAAAAAAATATTTTTTAAATTTAAATTTTGAATTTGAGATATCAAAATAGAATTATCATAATTACCAAGTCCTAAAACTTTTATATTTTCAATTTCTTTAAATTTTAAATTATTAAAATTGATATTGTTAATTGAGCCAACTAAAAATAATAAAAAAAGATATATCAAAATTTTTTTACTTTTTCGTTGTTGCATCTTTTAAAATCCACTCAATTAGTTTTATAAATGTTATTCCTTTATATTTTGCTATTTCTGGAACAAGCGATAATTTAGTCATTCCTGGTTGAGTATTAATCTCCAATAGATAAAATTTATTTTCAAAAAATTTAAAATCTGATCTAGTAACTCCTTTACAGCCAATCACTTTATGTGCCTTAAGCGACATGTTCATGACCTCATTTAATTTATTGTTTGGAAGCACAACTGGAATTATATGTTCAGTTTTTGCATTAGTGTTGTATTTGGCTTGATAATCATAAAATTTTCTTTTTGGTTTAAGTTCTATTGCTCCTAATTTCTTATTACCCATAATTGCAACTTGAATTTCTCTTCCACCAATAAATTCTTCAATAATTACTTGCTTGTAACTTTTCATTGAATTTAAAATTTTCGATATATTTTTTTTAGTACAAATAAAAACATTTACACTCGAACCCTCATTAATAGGNTTNACTACTACTGGAAATTTTAATTTCTTTTCTATTATCTTTATTAAATCAAAATTATTTTTATCATAAGAATATCTAATATATTTAGGTGTATTAATTTTATTTTTTATAAAAATTTTTTTTGATATTTCCTTGTCCATTGCTAATGAAGAAGCAATTACCCCTGAATGTGTGTATGGTATTTTAAACCCTTCTANAATAGTTTGAATATAACCATCTTCACCAAACTGCCCNTGTAAAGCATTAAAGATAACATTTGGTCTAAATTTATTAATGTTTTTTATTAAATTATTATCTGGTTCAGAAATTTTTANATTATAANCATTTTTTTTTAGTTCTTTTGCAACTTGAAAACCAGTATCAAGACTAATTAATCTTTCTTTTGAAATTCCACCAGCAAGTATTAGTATTTTTTTTTTCAAATTATTTTAAAATTTTAATTTCTGTTTCTAACTTTACACCAGTTTTTTTTAAAACACTTTCNGATACAAATTCTATTAATCTTATCATGTCATCAAACTTTGCATCACCCTTATTAACAAAAAAGTTGCAATGTTTTTCTGAAATACAGGCATCTCCAAAAGATTTTTCCAAAGAAACTGACTTTTTTATTAATTGCCAAACTTTTTCATCTGATTGATCTATTGGATTTTTGAATGTGCTTCCGCTAGTTTTAATTTTAGTAGGTTGTGNCTTTTCTTTTTTTTCTTTTAATTTAACCATTTCTTTCTTAATTAAATCTGAATCTTTTTCATAACCTTTAAAAGATGCNCTCAAAAAGATTAGATCATGTGGTAATCCGCTATCTCTATATTTAAAATTGATTTCTTTAGCTGGTATCGTAATGACTTGTCCTAATTTATTAATAGCTTGTACTGAAATTAGTATGTCTTTAAATTCCCTTTCAAAACAACCTGCATTCATCTTTATTCCACCACCTACTGTACCAGGTATGCAGGATAAAAACTCAAACCCACCCAAACAATTTTTCATTGCAAACTCTGAAAGTGATTTATCACTTACAGCACTTCCAGCAATAATTATGTCTTCCGACAAAAGAGAAATATTATTAAAATTATTTGAAAGTTTTATTACAACACCATCATAAATTTTATCAGTGATTAAGGTATTTGATCCAACACCTAGTACAAATAGTTTTTCTTTATCTTCAATTTTTTTTAAAAATTTAATTAATTCCTTTAAACTGGTTGCTTTAAAATAAATTTTAGTCTTACCACCTATATTAAACCAGTTTTTTTTTTTTAAACTATAATTAAATCTTATATTATCATTAAATTCTGATAACAGATCATCTTGATTCATGCTCATTATAAATATTTAGGCATTTCTCTCATCCATGCCGAGATAGTTCCCGCACCCATTCCAATAACTATTTTTTTTCCATATATATTATTCTTTACATATTTTGCTAATTGAAATCTATCATCTACCAGAAATAATTTAACTTTTGAATTTTTAATTATTTCTCTTGCAAAATTTTGATAATTGAAACCTAATTTCATTTTTTCACCTGCAGTATAAATTGGTAATAAAATAACTTTGTCCGCATCTTTAAATGCATAAGTAAATTCTTTCTTTAAATCTTTTAATCTTGAAATTCTATGGGGTTGGAAAATACATACTTTGTCATAACCTTTATAGACATTATTTACTCCATCTAGCACAACTTTTATTTCTGTTGGATGATGAGCATAGTCATCAAAAAAATCTACTTTATTAAATGTAAAAATTTTATTAAATCTTCTTTGAACTCCCTTAAAATTTTGTAAACCTTTTTTAATATTTGAAACAGTTAAACCTACCGTGATAGCTAAAGCTGATGCTGCAACAGAATTTCTAATGTTGTGTATCCCTAATAGAGGAATCTTTATTTTTTTAATTAATCTATTTTTTTTATTTGGTAAAATTATTTTTAAATCAAACTCAGAATAATCTCTCATTTGTTTTATGCTTTGAATGCAAAAATTTGATTTTGTGTCGACACCATATGTATAAAAATTTTTATTAGTTAATTTTTTAATTAAATTTTTATTATTCTTATCATCTATGCAAATAAATGATTTTCCAAATGATGGAACTTTATTTACAAACTTAATAAAATATTTATTAAGCTCATTCATAGAACTATAGAAATCCATATGCTCTCTATCGATATTAGTTATTATTGAGTATGTGGGTGGAATATGGATAAAGCTACCATCTGACTCATCTGCTTCCAGAATTGACCAATCACTTTTACCTAGTTTAGCTGTATTATTAATTGAATTTATGACACCTCCATTAATAATAGTTGGNTCTATTTTAGTTTCTTGAAAAATTGAAGCTATAAGTGAAGTCGTGGTAGTCTTACCATGAGAGCCAACAACTACAATATTTTTTGTAAGAGAAACTATATTCGCCAGCATTTCTCCTCTTTTGTAAATTGGTAATTGTTTTTTTTTTGCCTCTACTAACTCTGGATTATTTCTTTTAATTGCTGAAGAGACAACAACGATAGTGNCATTATCAATGTTCTGTTTTTTATGTCCAATCGTAATCTTTATTTTTTCCTTTTTTAATCTGTCTATATTTTTATTGCTGGCTATATCACTTCCTTGAATTTTAAAACCTTTACCCTTCATTATAAGGGATAATCCACTCATTCCTATTCCACCAATACCAACAAAGTGGATAATCTCGGATTTTGCTAATTTAATTTTCATTTATAATATTTAATAAATTTTGATTAACATTATTCCAAGTATTTTGGTAATTTAATTTTTCTAANTTATTTTTTTTCTTAAGAATTTCATCTTTATCGCTCAAAATATTTATTAACAAATCTTCAAATTTTTTTTTATCAAAATTAATTTGATCAACAACCCAGCAACAATCTTTATGTTTATAATAATTTGCATTTTCTAATTGATGATTATCTTTAGAACTTGGCAATGGGATGGCAATAAAAGGTTTATTAAGAAGAGATATTTCAGCTAAAGTAGAGGCTCCTGCTCTTGTTATGCATAAATCTACTTGATCTAAGAGCAAATTAAGATTTTGGTCAAAATCAAAAACAATATTATCAATTTTATTTTCTGAATATAAATTTTTAAGAGTGTTTATATTTTTTTGATTTGTTTGATGAAATATTTTTAAAGATTTCGTTTTTGATATTTTAATAATTGACTCATGTAAGATCTTATCAAATATTTGTGCTCCTTGACTTCCTCCAATTATAATTAAGGTAAATTTTTCATTTTTATATTCTTTTAATTTATCTACATAATATTTTTTTCTTATGAGTGGATTTAAAATTTTTATTTTGCTTCGAAATTTTTTTGGAAAACCAATAATATTTTCAGAATAACATATTATTTTTTGAGAAAATTTTATAAAAAATTTATTTGCTCTTCCAATAACCATATTTGGTTCTAGTAAAAAAATTTTAATACTTAACATTCTTGCTGCTATACATAATGGTAGAGACATATATCCGCCTGTTGAAATCAGAATTTGAATTTTCTCATTTTTTAATAGAAATAAAGATTTTAGTGTTAAAAAAACTACTTTTAAAATTGAAATAGGTAATAAAATTAATTTATTTAACTTAGGTGTATCTACTACAAAAATTTTATAATTCTCATTATTTAGATATCTTAAACCTCTAATATCACTTGAAATTGAAACGTCATAATGATTTTTTAAATGATCATGCATTGTAATCGCAGGAACAACATGTCCGCCAGACCCTCCNGTGGAAATTAAAATTTTACTATTCATTTTCAATTATTTATTTTTCTTTTAGTCAAATTTAAGATTATTCCAGATAATATTGAAATACTTACTATTGAAGAGCCTCCGTAACTCAAAAATGGTAATGTCATACCAGTTGTAGGAAATAATCTAATATTAACACCTACGTGAATGGTTGCCTGCATTAAGATTAGGCTCACACATCCAATTAAAACAAGTTTAATTTTATCATTTTTTTCATAATTTATTTTTTTAAAAACCATGTAAATAAACATTAAAAATAATAACAATATTAATATTATGGCAACAACACCAAACTCCTCAGAAATTACAGATATAATATAATCAGTGTGTGCCTCTGGTACTCGATTTTTTAACGTTCCTTCACCAATACCTTTTCCAAAAAAACCACCACTTGTAATCGACTCAATTGCTTTATCAGACTGAAAATTATGTGTTCCTGTATCTCTATTAAAGAAAGAAGAAATTCTTCCTTGAATATAATCAAACTTAGGGACGTATATAATTAAATAAGCTAGTAAACTAAAGGCAAATATTGAAAAAACAAAAAGAAAAAAGATGTTGATACCAGAGGTAAAAATTAAGATTGCCCAAGAAAAAACAACTAGAAGAGTTTGACCAATATCGGGCTGCATTATTAGAAGTAAAGAAATCATTGANANTAAGATAATTGATAACAAATATTTCAAATAAAGATTCGANCTTCTGTTNCTACATATAATAGTTGATAACATAATNATTAAAAAAGGTTTTAAAATCTCGATAGGTTGAAATCTTGGTAAAAAAAATAAATCTATCCATCTTTTTGATCCCTTTACCTCAATACCAATAACTGGAACCAAAAATAGTGAAATTAAAGCAACAACAAAAAAAATTAGTGAATAATTAAATAACTGATCAGTTTTTATAGAGGAAAAGATAAAAATTATAAATATTCCTATAAAGATATAGATTAAATGCTTAAAAAAAAAGAAATAACTATTTGTATCCAGTTTATCTGAAGCAATTAATGAAGTTGAAACTAATGAAAAAAAAAGTCCAATTGTAAATAATAAAGCTATAAGAAAAAAAATATGTTTATCTATATTTTTCCACCACTGATAATAAAATTTATAAAAAAAACTATCGCTTTGCATTAACAAATTTTTTAACTAATTGATTAAAATAACGTCCTCTATTTTCGAAATTTTTAAAACTATCAAATGATGCCCCTGCAGGACTAAAGAAAATAATATTTTTTTTTAATTTTGTCTTTTTTAAATCGGAAAATATTTCACCTAGCACGTCATTTAAATTAATAAAATTTTTTAATGACATCTTATTTTTAAGATTTTTTTGAAATTCTTCATGATTATTTCCAAAGATAAATGTTTTAAAATTCTTGCAATGTTTTTTGGATAAATTAAATTGATCACCCTTCTTTGGTATGCCACCTAAAATCCAAAAAACATTTTTTAAATCTTTCAATAAATTTTCTGATGAAGCAAAACTAGTTGACTTTGAATCATTAATTATTGTTAAATTCTTATTTTCAAAAATTATTTGTTGTCGGTATTGTAGTCCTTTAAATCGATTTAAAGTTTTAAATAAACTTTTATTATCTAATTTTAGTGTATCTGAAATTTTTAGAATAAAAGATAAATTTTCTCTATTTCCTACAGATGAAAAGTATTTATTTTTTAATTGTTTAATTGCTTTATTTGCTTTTATTAAATCAACTTTAATAATTTTTTGTTTNAATTTTTTATTATTAATTTTTTTATTAATTAACAAATCATTTTTTTTTACAAATGCTATAGATTTATATGACTGTGAATTTAATAACTTAAATTTAGCATTTACATAATTTTTTAAATTTTTATGTCTCTCTATGTGATCAGGGCTAATGTTAAGTATTACTGAGTATTCTGAAGTAAATAATTTACTATAATCTAACTGATATGATGAAGCTTCAATCACAAAAACAGTATTTTTCGTAATTTTTGTTTCGGATAATGCAGGATTTCCAATGTTTCCAATCAATCTACAGTCATAGTTTTGATCTAAGAAAACTTCATGTAAAATTTTAGCTGTAGTAGATTTTCCATTGGTGCCAGTAATAGTAATGCTTTTATTTTTATAAAATGAATAAAATATATCTAAATCTGTGTATATTTTTGAGAAATTTTTTTTAAGAAATTTAGATAATTTACACTTTGAAGCATCAATACCTGGACTAATAATAATTNTATCAAACTTAATTTTGGATATCGCATGAATATTTTTAAGTCTTTGTTTTGTTTTATACTTAAATTTATTTTTTACGTTATCGTCAAATAAATATACTTTAGCTTTATTATTTAAAAATTTGAATGATGAAATTCCACTCTTACCCAGTCCATATATTAATATTTTTTTTTCTAAAAAAATATTTTTATTACTTATCATTATCTTAATTTTAAAGTAGCCAAACCTATCATTGCTAAAATAATTGATATAATCCAAAATCTTATTACGATGGTTGATTCTGGCCATCCTTTTTTTTCAAAATGATGGTGTATCGGTGCCATTCTAAAAATTCTTTTTCCTGTTAGTTTAAAAGAAATTACTTGGACCATTACCGAAATAGCCTCTAGAACAAATAATCCACCTGTAATTGCTAGTACTATTTCATGCTTAGTAATTATTCCAACCGCACCTAGAGAACCACCAAGTGCTAGAGAGCCTGTGTCGCCCATAAAAATTTTTGCTGGTGGTGCATTAAACCATAAAAATCCTAAACATGATCCTATTATTGCTCCACAAAAAATTGAAACTTCACCTGTACCTTCAATATAAGGAATTTGTAAATAATCTGAAAAAACAATATTTCCTGTTACATAGCTTATAAATGCAAAACAACCAGCAACCAGAATTACAGGAACTGTAGCTAATCCATCAAGCCCATCAGTTAAATTAACTGCATTAGATGATCCTACAATTACAAATACAGAAAAAGGAATAAAAAACCAACCAAGATTAATTATTAAATTTTTAAAGAATGGAAAATACAAATTAGTAATTTCTTGATAGTCTGCAAAATAGACAAAAAAACTAATTCCTAAAATTGCTAGTAAAATTTGTGATATCATTTTGAATTTTGATGAAATGCCTGAGGAATTATTATATCTAATTTTTTTATAATCATCTAATGCACCAAGTAAGCCAAAAGAAGTGGTTATATAAATACAAAAAAGTATACCTACATTAGATAAATCACCCCAACATAAAATTGAAATTAATAATCCAAATAAAATGATTACTCCACCCATTGTAGGTGTACCAATTTTTTTTACAATATGATCTTTTGGTCCATCATCACGTATAGGATTTAATATTTTTCTATTTGAAAAAAATTTAATGAAAGGTTCACCAATTAATAAAACAATTATTAATGAAGTGAACAAAGATAATCCTGTTCTAAATGTTATATATTTAAAGACATTTAAAAAGCTAAAAGTATCAATAAAATTTAATAAAAATTGATAAAGCATTTATTTATTGTCTTTCAAATTATTCACTATTTTATTGAGTCCTGTCGCGTTTGAAGCCTTTATCATGAGATAATCATTATTATTTAAATGGTTTTTAATCAAATCAATAATTTGAGAATTATTATTTAATATCCTTCCTCTTTTTGATTTTATAACAGAATTGAATGCATGAGAAATTTTACTACCCTTAACAAATAACTTATCTATTTTGGTTTGGTTTATTATTGCTCCGATAGATTGATGAAGTCTTTTAGAATGTTTACCAAGCTCAAGCATATCGCCAAGTAGTATATATTTTTTTGAATTTTTTGAATCAATTTTATCATAGTTTAAAATTGCTGATTTGAGAGATAATGGATTTGAATTATAACTTTCATCAATCAAATTTAATTTTTTATTATTAATATTTATTTTAGAAATATCCCCTCTACCATTTGGTATTTTAAAATTAAGAAATATATTTTTATTTATTTTGGATATATCAAAAAAAATACTCATAACTCCCAAGGTAGCTAAAATATTATAAATATTATTTTGAAAATCGTTAAAAATTAAGAAAGAAGTTTTTAAATTATTTATTTCTATTATTGCCTTAAATTTATTTCCAATTTTTTTAATGTTAATGAGTTTAATATTTGAATTTTTATTATTAATACCAAATGATAAGATTTTAAGATTTTTTTTATTAGCTATTTTTTTATGTAAAGCAAAAAAAGTGTCGTCTGCATTAAGAACAATGAAACCATTATCTTTTGTATTATCAATTATTTCTGATTTTGCTAATGCAATTTGTTTCAAATTTCTAAAATTTTTAGCATGAGCATAGTTAATGTTGGTGATCACACTAACATCTGGTTGAGCAATTTTAGAAAGATAATCAATTTCACCTTTTTTATCCATTCCTATTTCCAAAACTCCATAATCATCTTTTTGATCTAAATTAAAAATACTTAAAGGAACACCATATTTATTGTTGTATGATTTAGGAGAAATGCCTACTTTGGATATTTGATTTAATGAACTACCTAATAATTCTTTCAAAGTAGTTTTTCCACAACTTCCTGTAATAGCTATAATTTTTGTATTTATATTTTGTCTATATATTTTAGAACTTTTTGTTAAAATTTCTAGAGTATCCTTAACTTTAATTTGACGATTAATATTATTATTTTTATTAATTATATTTACTATTGCTATTGATGCTTTTTTATTAAAGGCTTCACTCACAAATTTATTACCATCATTTTTTTTTCCTTTAATTGCAAAAAAAATGTCACCTTTTTTTATTTCTTTAGAATTAATTTTCGCTTGTTTAAAAAAAACATGATTAGATTTCTTTTTTCTGTAGAGCTCTTTGATTATATTAACTTTTAAATTATTTGATAAAGCCAAATTTTTTATTTTTATTGCATTAAGAATAATTTTTTTGTCTGAAAAGAAAATTTTTTTAATGCCAATTTCCTGGATTGTTTCATGACCTTTTCCAGCTACAAGTAAAATTTCTCCAGTATTTAAATAATTTATTGCTTCTGATATTGCCTTTGCTCTATTTGAAAATTCCAACACTTTTTGNTTTTTTATCCCTTTTTTTATGTCTTTTCTTATTTTGCTGGCTTGTTCTAGTCTTGGATTATCATCAGTAAGATATATTTTATCAGAAAAAAAATCTGCAATTTTACCCATTTTAGCTCTTTTATCTTGATCTCTATTCCCTCCACATCCAAACACTAAAACAATTTTGTGTCCTGGAAATTGCTCTTTTAAATTTTTAATACAAGTTTTCAAAGCATCCGGTGTATGCGCATAGTCTAATATTACTTTTGAATTATTTTTAATTCTGCCTATTTTTTCAAATCTGCCTTCTACAGATTTTATTTTTGGTATAACATTTAATACTTCTTTAATATTGATGTTACTTTTTATTGATGCAATGACTGCCATTAATACATTTTTTAATTGAACTTTTCCTATCAAATTAAGTTTAATTTTGTGTATTAAATTATTGTATTTTATCTCCAACAATTGAGCTTCATCTTCAAACTTATGAGATAAGAATTGAAAATTATTTTTCTTATCTAATAACGAAAAAAGGTTTAAATTTTTATTTGATGCTATTTTTTTTATTTTTTTAAATTGAGATATTTTTTCATCGGTTATTATATTTCCATTTTTTTTAATTAATTTTTCAAATAAATATAATTTAGCTTTTAAATAATCTTTTATATTTTTGTGATAATCTAAATGATCTTGTGATAAATTTGTAAATATTCCAGTATTGAAAGATAATCCATCCAATCTATTTTGGCTTAAGCCATGACTGGATGCTTCCATAATGACATTATTAATATTTTGCTTTTTTAAATTGCTTAAAATTTTGCTTAATTGAATCGGNTCTATTGTGGTATTAGATAAATTTTTTTTAAATTTTTTTGATTTAATTCCTAAAGTTCCAATTGAAGCAACTTTTTTATTATTCAAATTTAATATCTGATAATAAAAATCTGCAATAGATGATTTTCCATTTGTACCTGTAACTGCAACAATATTACTGGGTATTTTGCTATTAATTTTAAATGAAATTTCAGCTAATAACTTTCTAATATTATTTGATTGAATAAATAAAATACCATTTTTTAATCTACTAATTTTTTTTTCAGTTATAATTATTTTTGCACCATTCGAGATTGCAGATGATATAAAGCTATTACCATCTATTTTATTTCCTTTAATTGCAAAAAAAATATAATTTTTTTTTATTTGATTNCTATTAAATGAGATTCCTGAAAAAAAAAANTTTTTGTAACTATCTTTAATATTNGGGAAGTAATCTCCTAGAAGCATAATTAATTAATTTCTAGATATTTTGTGGCTAAAATAGGCCCAATTTTGTCCATTATTTTTCCAGCTACCTCTACTGAAGTCCACCCTGCTGTATTATACAAGGTTCCCTTCCAACCACCTTTTTGATGCCGGTATTTATAATAATAATCCTTTGCTTTTTGTGGCGTGTCCAACATAACAACAAACACATATTGTGGATTTGANGTTGGAAATATTGAAGCGAACGTATTTATCTTAGCTTCAGAATAAGAACCTTCTTTTGGTTGATCTGCAGTTCCNGTTTTGCCACCAATTTCGTAATTTGCTACATCAGCGAATTTTGCGGTTCCTTCTTCTGTATTAACGATCTTTCTTAAAGCTGTAACTACTTGTGCAGAAACTCCTTTATTAATCAATCTAATCCCTTTTTTATTATTTTCAGTATTCTTATTAATTAAAGTCGGTCTAACATCATAACCTCCATTAGATATTACTGCATAACCTTTTGCTAACTGAAGAATTGTGGTTGCAACACCATGCCCAAATGAAGCTGTAGCTAATTTACATTTTCCAAAATTATAATCCTTTTGTGGAGCCACTTCGCCTATGTCAAAATCAATTGAACTTAGAACACCTACTTTTTCCAAAAAAGACTTATGTTTTTCTGATCCAATCATTTGAGCAATTCTAACTGAGCCAATGTTTCCTGATCTAATTAAAATTTGTTCGGCTGTTAAATCTGAAGGAATTTTATTGTCATACTCTCCTATTCTATGTTTATCACATCGAATAGATTTCGGTAAATCAAAAAATTCAGTTTCTGGTTGTATTAAATCTTCGTTTAAAGCGCTCGCAAATGTTAATGGTTTAAAAACTGAGCCAAGTTCATAAGTTCCTTTGGTAACTCTATTAATAAAATTAACATCAGTTATATTCTGCCTTTCATTTGGATTAAAATCAGGCAATGAAATAAGTGAAAGTATATCTCCATTATTTACATTCATTAGTATTGCTGCACTACCTTTGCTTTTAAAAATTTCTTGATATCTAATTANTTCGTTACGTATTAAAAACTGCACATCTTTATCAACTGTAAGTTTCATGAGTTTTTTTGATTTTCTTAAAATTTCGTCAAAAGATTTTTCAAGACCAGAAATTCCATTATTGTCATCGTCTATTTGACCAATAATATGACTAAAAAGATTTTTTTGAGGATACATTCTTAAAACCTTTTCCTCTGGCTTTATAGATTTATCTCCAAGTTTCATTATTTTTTCGTAGTTTTNTTCAGAAATTTTTTTTTCTAACCAAAAGAATTTTTTTGTATCAAGCTGCTTTTTAATTTTATTAAAATCTTTATTGGGAAAAATAATGTTTAAACTTAATAAAAGTTTTTTCTTATCTATTACATCTGACGTCTTTATGCCTATGTCGATAGATTTAACTGTTTTAGCTAAATAATTACCATTTATATCAGTTATATCTGCTCTATAGAGATTATTAGTAAAAGCAGGAAAGCTATTCGTTATTTTAACTTTAGATTTACGTGATCCAAGATGAATTAAATGAATAGTATAAATAAGATAAATAATAAAAAAAATGAAAAATATAAATGCTACTCTATTAAATTGTATATTTAAGTTTGCTTCATTTTTTTTATAAACAAAATTATTTTTATAATCTTCAATAACAATTTTTGATCTTAATTTTTTCATTAATCTTTAATTATTTTTAAATCTTGAATTTTTTTATCTCGATTAATAGTTTTGAAAACTTTAATACTTTCAATTTTTTTTTGTACTAAGTCATTTTCAAAATATAATGATTGAAATTCCAATAATTTTTCTGAAGAACTTAAATAATCATGTTCTAATTTAATCTTTTCATACTCAGAATTTAAGACTCTTAAATTTTCTTTTACTGTAAAAATTTTATCTTCATTTTTTTTTGCTGAATTTTTAATTATTGCTGTTGATAAAATTAATGAAAAAATTATTAATACTAAGAAAATTTTTTTCACAGATTGTCACCAAAGTTTTCTATCTCGATCAGATTGCTAAATTGATCTAGAATGTCAGTTTCAAAATCATAAAAATCAGTTTTTTTAATTGCATATCTTAATTTTGCAGACCTTGATGGTAAATTTTCATTTATTTCTTCATCAGATGGCACAATTGGTTTTTTTTCATTTAGCTTAAGTAAAGTTTCTGCTTGTTCTGTAATAGGCACATATCGTGATATACTTTTTTTTTCAGAAAGACTTTTAAAAAAATATTTGACAATTTTGTCTTCCAGTGAATGGAATGTAACTACTGCTAACACTCCATCTTTTTTCAAAACTTTTGTTGCATTAATAAGTCCAGATATTAATTCACTAATTTCTTTATTAACCAAAATTCTTAGAGCTTGAAAAACTTTTGTGGCACTATGAACTTTATAGTTTTTTTTTCTTTTCGTCTTATCTATGATCTTTACTAGAGTTTGGGTATCTATCTTATTNTTTAATCTCTCTTTAACAATATTTCTGGCTATAAATTTGCTTTCTTTTTCTTCACCAAAAAATTTAAATATTTTATCTAGCTTCTTTTCATCTAGTTTATTTATTACGTCCTCAGCTGAATAATTATTTAAACCCATTTGCATATTTAAGTTTCCTTTGGATTGAAATGATAATCCTTTTTTAGGATCTTTTATTTGTGTATAAGAATAGCCAAGATCAAAAACCACACCTTTAANATTCTCATTTTTGANTTTTAAATTATTAAGTTGGCTAAATTTAATATTTTTAAATAAAAATCTATCTTCAAATTTATCTTTAAGCTGATTAGCTTTTACTTCACTTTCAATATCACGATCTAAAGCTATTACTTTAGTATTTTCAAACTCTAAGATTTTTTTTGAATAACCACCTTGACCAAATGTGCAGTCAATAAATGTGCCACCATATTGAGGGGTAATAATGCTAATAATTTCTTTTAGCAGTACCGGATAATGTCTTTGCACTTCCGATACTATGGTGGCTTCCATTTATTTCTTTGAAGACCATTAATTTTTTTGTCTTCTTAGGAATGCTGGTATCTCAAGATCGTCATCTTCTTCGTCACTTGAAGATAATAAATCATCTGAACTTAAATTTTCAGTTTCTGAACTAAATAAATCTGGTGCATCGGAGTCAACACCAAATTCCTTAAGATCATTAGAAACTTCTTCTTCAATATTTTCTTCTACTATTTGTTCTTGAGGTTCTTCCATAGCCTCTTGTGTAAAAGACTTTTCCATTTCATTTACAGAGCTATCTTCAACAACACTTTCGGTTTCAAAATTATTACTGTTCATTGTTTCCCCATTTGTAACATTCGAATTTAAGTGTTCTTGATGTTGCTCTTGAACAATTTCATTTTCAAGTTTAAGTGCATTAGCACCATGTGAAACAGGATTGGAAATTGAGTTTGAAAAATTAAAAGATGCAGATGACCCTACGTTTGAAAAATCTGAATAGCCTGGATTTCTGTTTTGAATACGATGAACCATATTTATCACAGATTTTGTCTCCGGTTGTTGACCATCTAATGATGTCGCAACAATTGAAACTCTCATTTTTCCATCTAGCTCAGCATCAGTGATAGCACCAATAATTAACTCTGCTTCTGGATCAACTTCTGCTCTAACTTTGTTAACTGCCTCATCAACTTCAAAAAGTTTAAGGTCTTTTCCACCCGTAATATTAACCAACAATCCTTTTGCACCTTTCAAAGTATAGTCATCAATTAATGGATTGCTTACTGCCATGTCTGCAGCTTTAAGAGCTCTNCCCTCTCCTTCAGCTTCGCCAGTTCCCATCATAGCTTTGCCCATAGACGCCATAACAGTTTCAACATCAGCAAAATCAAGATTAATCAAACCTGGTCTTACCATCAAATCTGTTATGCTTTGAACTCCATGCATTAAAACATTATTTGAAAGATTAAAAGAATCTTCAAATGTTGTTTGCTCATTTGCTATTTTAAACAAATTTTGATTTGGAATAACAATTATTGTATCAACATGTTTTCTTAATTCTTCTAAACCTTGTTGTGCTCTTCTCATTCTAGAGGGACCTTCATATAAAAATGGAAGAGTAACAACACCTACCGTTAAAATATTTAATTCTTTAGCGGCTCTAGCAATGACATGGGCAGCACCAGTGCCTGTTCCACCACCCATACCAGCTGCTATGAAAACCATATTTGCACCTTGAAGTGTGTTTACTATTTCATTTAAAGACTCGTCTGCTGCTGCCTGACCTATATCAAGTTTCGCACCAGCTCCCAAACCTTTGGTTAGATTTAAACCAATTTGAATTCTTGTTTTGCATTTACTTAGCTTTAAATCCTGTGCATCAGTATTGACTGCAATAAATTCTACACCTTGTAGATTATTTTCAATCATTTCATTTATTGCGTTTCCGCCTGCTCCACCAACTCCCATTACTAATAGTCGTGGCTGTAGCTCTTTAATTTCTGGTGCTTTAAAGTTAATTGTCATCTGTTATTTCCCCTCATAGTTGTTAAAATGTTTTTCCCATTTAAGGTTTGCTCGATTTAAATTTGCTTTTTTTCTCGCTGTTACCTTAAATTTTTCAAATGCAGTTGGCTCCCATATTTGGAANGTTTGACCTTGACCAACAAACAACATGCTATTTTTTATCTTGGCATGCTTTAATAATTTTAAAGAGATAGATATCCTTCCTTCGCTATCAAATTGTAAATTTGTACTCTCTGCTAAAATTGATGTTGCAAAGAAATCTCTTTTTTCTTCAAAGGGATTTAAAGAATCTATTGCAGAAGAAATTTTTTCAATTCTGTCTTGTGAACATGCTTCTAATGATGAATTATTAAATGATGGATAACAAACAACTCCATTGTATCCTAAATTTGACAAATGAGATCTAAAACTAGCTGGCACAGAAACTCTTCCTTTTTTGTCTAATTTGTTCTCGTAAGTTGATAAAAACATATAATTTATAATTTTTTAATTCCATAATTGGGAATATATGGGAATATATGGGTTATTTAATATGCTGTCAAATACTCATTATTATTGATTTTTGACTGCAGTTAATAACTTTTTTATAATCAAATGTGTAAGATGGATCAAATTATTAGAGCTAGCAACAATAAATCATGGGATTGAAAAAAAAGAACAAAGTTGATTCAATAATGAATTAAAACAAGAACATTTTATTATATTAAAAACTTAACTTGTGGATAGTTTTGCCAGATAAATTATAAGCCGGGTTCTGTCATTTAAATCTATCATTTGTCTAGGCTTAAAATCACTCTTAAGCTCAAGCAACTAACCCTGATGACGAGCCAAGGATGGCTTTTAGTTTTTCAACAATGTCATCTCTACTTAGTCTTGCTCCCAGTGGGGTT
>JGI26382J51730_1000411_pt1 | contig 21740 bp, 21 predicted proteins | sample SaaInlV_165m_DNA_2_FD_51730 | JGI IMG/M metagenome (IMG submission 51730) | reverse complement strand
ACTAAACTAACTAAACTAACTAAACTAACTAAACTAACTAAACTAACTAAACTAACTAAACTATTACCTCTTTTTACAGTTTCAATATCTAACTAAAAGCCCTCTAAAAGGCTTCAAACTACAGACGAAATGTTTTCTTCCACCAACCAAGCCTTACAAGACATCCGCTGATGAAATGATGAACCAACCTTCAAACATGCCAGAGTTTATTCAGAGCCCCGACCACAAAGTCGGGAAAGGGAGGGCAGTCCCACTCTGAATAAACTCTGGAGACAGTCCTCATGCCCGATGTGTTTCAAAAGGGGCTAAAATTACTAACGAATCGCCCCACCCACCCCATTTCAGACCTTTAAACGAACTCCCATTATCCTTACCTTTTACCATACCCCTATAAGAGCAATTAACATGCCAAATATACCACTCCCACAATACCGCCTAACTCATTTAAATAAAATAGTTTACGAAGTAAGTTTTTTCCTACCCGTGGGCACACCACACACTATGTTTCATGATTTAAACATTTTGTTTCATTTTTTTGTAAAGTGTTTCATTTTCTTGAGTTTTAAAGGGCTGACTAGGGTTTATTTGAACTTCCAAAAGTCTTTTGAGATTTAAAGTTTTTTGGATATAAATTTACTTTTCAAGCTCTACAAACAAAAATAACTCCTGCTTGACAAAAGATAGGCTCTTGTTATACCTTCTACTGCGTTTGAAAACCAATAACTCGTTATTAGTCAATATCCTATAATGTATAGGAATATTCCTAACGTCTCGGAGAAGATCTTTGAAGGGATTTTTTTTAAAAGAAGGTACCCTGGATAAAAAGCTAGGTGACCTGAACAGTGAAATGCTGGAAGCGGTACTCAATCAGATCGGAGATGCTGTGTGCGTCTTTGATAGAGACTTTAACATTTTGTTTCAAAGCCCGCTTCATATTAAATGGTTTGATAAATTAGAAGAGTTTATATGTTTTAAACGCGTTGACGAAATTAAACCCAACCAAACTATAAAAACCATAACCAACGGAACCAAATCACCATTACATTTAGAGGTTTCTACATTCCCAATCAAAAACGATGAAGGTACATGTGTTGCCGGAATCAACATCGTTCGCAATATATCGCATACAATGGACTTGGAAGAGAAGTCTAAGGAACTAGCCCTGTTCAAACAACTGCAATTAGATAAATTAGAATTAAAAACAATTATTGGGAATTCAAAACCTATTCAGAAAGTCCTTGAGGGAATTCACAAGATAAGCAAGCTGGACACGGTAGTTTATATTCAAGGNGNGACAGGAACCGGTAAGGAGCTTGTCGCCCGCGCTATCCATAAACTTAGCTTACGATCGAAAAAACCATTTCTTGCTATCAACTGTGGAGCTTTATCTGAAACCCTTTTAGACTCAGAGCTTTTTGGCCATACCAAAGGCGCGTTCACGGGAGCAGACTCGGAATCCATCGGACTGTTTGAAGCCGCGGATGGGGGAACATTGTTCCTCGACGAAATTGGCGAAATGTCCACAGGAACTCAGGTCAAGTTACTTCGAGTTTTACAGGATGGCGAAGTTAGAAAACTCGGAACCACCACCAGTAAAAAAGTAAACGTCCGTGTAATAACCGCAACCCATCGTGATATAGCAAAGCTGGTTGTTGAAAATAAGTTCCGAGAAGATCTATTTTATCGCATTCATGTATTTTCTATACGTACACCAACGCTAAAAGAACGCAGTGATGACATTCTCTTACTGGCAGAAAATTTTCTACAAGAATTCGCGCGACAACAAAATAAGATNGTTCGTAAGATCTCAGACGAAGCCATACTGTTACTCAAAAGGTATTCATGGCCGGGAAACATACGTGAACTCCGCAACATCATAGAACGTGCTACCATTCTCTGCGAATCTGATGCTCTACAACCAAGTGATTTACCTGTTGCCATCCTAAATAATGAAAACGGGAAAACTTTATCGAATNAGCTAGTTACCCTCCAAGCAGGCGNCGATCCNCACAAAATGAAAATCCTTGCCTCACTTGAAAAAAANCGCTGGAACAAAACACTTGCAGCTAAAGATCTCAATATATCCAGGGCCACGTTGTGGAGAAAAATGAAAGCATATTNCCTGCACAATAATTAAATTTTACGCAGGCCAGGTACTTACACATNGCCTTTGAAATTCCTGTTTGCTGTCGTGTTGNAATCAGATTTATGGTTNTGCTAGTATTCNTAGATTGTTTTCACTATNCAAANACATTTNTTTAATGAACGAACCTAGAGTTCGTGTTCACTCGANCTGACTTTTCTATTTAATTCAATTTTTAGTTTGCCGCAAAGTTTCATGCCAAAAAATCGTATAGCCATATACCCTGGAACGTTTGATCCTGTAACTAATGGACATATTGATATTATTAGCAGGGCGCTTAATATTTGTGATTACTTGATTGTTTCAGTCGCCCTGAACCCCGCAAAAAACCCGTTATTTTCCATTGAACAACGTGTTGATTTTATAAAAAAAGGGACCCAAGGTCTTAATAATGTCAACGTCCTTCCTTTCGATAACTTGTTGACTGATTTTGCGCGAGAAAATGACGCCTCGGTAATCATTAAAGGGCTTCGAGCTGTGAGCGATTTTGAGTATGAACTTCAAATGGGACTAATGAACAGAAACCTAGACCAATCTATCGAAACTTTGTTCATGATTCCAAGCCAGGAATATTCTTTTTTAAGTTCCAACTTCATCAAGGAAATTGCAAAACACGGTGGCGATATTCATAAACTAGTTCCAAAAACCGTAGCTGAAAAACTATCAAGGATTGATCTGTGAAATTTTCTAAAAAGATCCAAAGAATTGAGCCTTCTATGACCTTGGCGGTTGATGCTAAAGCAAAGGAACTTCGTGCTAATGGCGTAGATATCATTGGCTTTGGGGCAGGGGAACCAGACTTTGATACGCCCGACAAAATTAAGAAAGCCGGAATTGCGGCCATTGAAACGAACATGACACACTACACTCCGGTCGGAGGCATCGATGCGCTCAAACAAGCCATTGTAAACAAGTTTGAACGCGACAATAATCTTTTTTATGAAAAAAGTCAGATTCTGGTGTCATGTGGAGCCAAACATTCGCTTTTCAATATAGCCCAAGTACTCTGGGAAGAGGGGGACGAGATAATCGTACCTGCTCCCTATTGGGTTTCCTACCCGGACATTATCCGGTATGCGGGCGCCAAACCAGTAATAATTAATACTCTTAGCGCGAATGAATTCAAAATCACACCCGATCAAATAAGCTCTGCAGTCACGGCAAATACCCGGGCTATCATCATTAACAGCCCGTCCAATCCAACTGGTTCAGCCTATAGTAAAAAAGAATTGGAAGGGATAGCAGAGTGTGCTCTAAATAACAAACTATTGATCGTTTCGGATGAAATTTATGAAAAAATTGTATTTGACGGATTTGAGCAGCACAGCATTTGCTCGATCGGAAAGGAAGTACAAAATAACTCCATTCTGATTAACGGAGTTTCTAAAAGTTACGCGATGACTGGTTGGCGTATAGGTTACCTTGCCGCCAATGAAGAAATTGTAAAACAAGCCGGAAAACTTCAAGGTCAGTCTACTTCCAACCCAACCTCCATTTCACAAGTGGCAAGCATTGCAGCGCTCAATGATACAGATTCGGATGTAAGACAAATGATTGAGGAATTTCAGAAAAGAAGAGACACTATTTTGAACTGTTTATTAAAAATTCCATTTGTGGAGTGTTACAAGCCCGTAGGTTCTTTTTATACGTTCCCCGACTTTTCAGCTTTTTATGGCAAATCTTTCAAAGGGGAAAAAATAGAGGGCTCTATGCAGCTGGCCAATTTTTTATTGGAAGAAGGAAAAGTCGCGCTAGTTCCCGGCATAGCATTTGGTGCGGAAAAAAACTTAAGGCTTTCCTTTGCTGCTTCGATGGATACCATCAAACAAGGTGTTGATCGGATTACTAAAGCCCTTGACCTGCTTGAGTAAGTTAACACTCTACCCAATGAAATTCACCTAACAGAGCTGACAACCTAAATTGGAAGGGGTTCAGTTTTTTCTTAAACTACAGACTAAGTCGTAGCCTGCGTCTTCAGAGATACGCCTTGGTCCTCTTTGAACTCAGAAACCATTCTTTCAATATTTTTGCGGCAACGTTTAGCCTTGCAGTTACCTGTGCCTACCCGTATCGTCCTGCGTAAGGCCTCAAACGACAAAGCACCGTCTTCCATTGCCTTTAAAATTGTTCCGCCCTTGATACTGCGGCAAATACAAATTTTCTTAAAATTATTGATTATTTTTTTTTCAGAGTTCAAAGTGGTCTTTGTCGTTTTAATGTAAACTGATTCCTACCAGTAATATAAACCATATAAGGCTAAAAACCCAGTGCAACCCCTGAGCCAAACACCCTCATGGATATTATCGGCCTTATCCGGCTTATTCCTCATCCTAATATTTCCTCAATTTAACCTAGAGTTTCTCGCGTGGTTTGCATTGATACCACTTTTTTTTGCTATTCAGAATCAATCCCCAAAAACCGTTGCCTCACGCAGTTTTTTCACGGGGATGATTTTTTATTTTTTTAGTTTGAATTGGATCACCAATACGTTAGTTAATTATGGAAATATTCCCGTAATCCTCAGCTATCTTATTTTAGCTCTTCTTGCTGCTTATCTTAGTTTTTATATTTCTTTATTCTGTGTACTTACAGTCAAGTGGAGTCGTTCAAAGCCAGTTTACTTTTTTCTACTAGCACCGCTTGTGTGGACCTCCCTGGAATACCTTCGCTCCACCCATATGACCTTTGGTTTTTCATGGATGGGACTGGGTTATTCCCAATTTCAAACACTAGCAGTTATCCAACCGGCAGAAATCACCGGAGTCTATGGCATCTCTGCCTTGATCGTGCTAGTCAATGCTGGTCTCCATTTTTTTATAAATACCTTGGTTTTTAATCTCAACGAACACGATGCCTTGAAACCTTCCTTTCGAGTCCTCGGTGTCACGACTTTGGTAGTCGGGTTTTGGGTGGGTTGGGGAAACTGGACTCTTGACCTCACAAGATCCCAAATAGAATCGTCCCCAAAAATCCGTGTAGCAATCGCCCAGGGAAATATCAAACAACATCTCAAATGGAATAAGCTTTATCAGAAACCTACGATGAAAGTTTATAAAGAACTCACCTTGCAAGCGGTAAAGGGAAAACCCGAACTCGTCGTTTGGCCGGAAGCCGCCACACCCTTCTACTATGGTCTAGATCCTAGTGGTACCAAATATGTTCAAGATCTTGCTAAAATTTCAGGTGTATCTCTTCTGTTTGGTAGTCCTTACAAAAAAACAATGGGGGAAAAAGAGCTGGTCTATAACAGAGCTTTTTTAATTTCAAACCAAGGAGAAACCATTGACGTATATGACAAGATGCATCTTGTGCCGTTTGGAGAATTTGTTCCTTTCCGTCAAGCTCTATTTTTTATCGAAAAGATGGTAGAAATTATCGGAGATTTTGGTTTAGGGAAACGGGCAACGGTTTTTACATTGAATGATCACAAACTTGGTGTGTCAATCTGTTACGAAATTATCTTCCCTGACTTAGTTCGCCAACCAGTTAAAAATGGAGCAGAATATTTAGTCAATATAACCAACGACGCCTGGTTTGGAAAAAGTGCGGCATCGTATCAACACATTTCTATGGCTGCTCTCCGTGCTGTTGAAAATCGAACCCCTATTGTTCGGGCTGCTAATACTGGNATCAGTGGATTTATAGATGCAACGGGTCAAATTAGAAATACAACCCAGTTGTTCAAGCNANAGTTNATCGTTGACGAAATAGCTCCCAACAAAGGACCACGNACCTTTTATTCAAAGTTTGGCGATATTTTTTCCTATCTTTGTCTTGCTCTGACAGCGNNCATAAGCCTCGTGGCATACCGTTTCTGAGCCAGCATTATTTTCAAGATCCAATCAAATGGTTGAGAATAATCTCTACTTGCTGGTCGCCGGGATTTGTAGCAACAACCCCATCTATATCACCAGAGGCGGGTGCCGCATCGCCATCCTTATCAAGCCTCGCAAAAATAGTGATCGGTCCCTCGAACAATGCCCCTGGTAGCATAACATCTGCTTGGCCTAGGGTGAACGAATAGGGAAATGTAACCCCTTGTAGTTTCTTTACTGCTAGGGGTATACCTCTTTTAACTCCCTCGGAGCGAGCGATTAAAAATAAACTGGCACCTTCTGGCATTTGATCGGCCAGGGTGGGGTCTATTCTAATAGTTCCCGAAACCATGGTATCGGTAGACCCTTTTTTAGCCTCGATAACATGGCTCAGCACGACCTTTACACCCGTCGACCCTGAAGCTACTGTTACTGACCCATCTATATCATCAGGCGAGGCTTTTGGCATTCCATCTAGGTCCCAGCGGGCCGTAACCGTAATATTTCCCTCAAAGGTATTGCCTTCCAGCATTACATTCTCCTGCCCTATCTTGAAATCAAAAGGAAACTTGACCAAACTATGCCTTTTAGCNGCTAAGGGTGGACCTCTTAAAANACCTTCGGGTCTGGCAATAATAAATAGTGTTCCTTGCTTAGGTACTTTAGAGGCAATAGACTCATCGAAGTCAACCGTCCCTGATACAGACCGAGCCGGATCGCTAACCTTCTTTCTAGCATCCATCTGCTGTTTAACTTGAGGAGAAATTGGATGTTCCTTGAGTTTTCGATCGCAGGAGACAATAGTAAAAAANCTAATAATCAACCAAAAAATAGCTAATCGTTTCAAAAGTTTCTTCCGATAAAAAGTTATGAAACCTGCTAATAAAAATCAANGGAGTATTAATAGTACCTTATATAGCAAGAAACCCTGAAACGTCAAACGCTTTATGACAAAGAGGTTTTATCTTTTACNAAGTCCGTATATTCANTCAAAAAAGGAAAACCAAGAAGATGTTGTCAAGCAAGGTTCTGAGTAAGAGTTACTGGAATGCTTTTCATGGAAATACTAAAAATACAAAGTCACCCGAGAAAATGTGGACCAAAAAAGAACATGCATTAAATAATGAATAAGTACGGAACCAAAATTTTCGTACTATCGGTCATGGTTAAAGCTTTTTACCACTCAAAAATTAATTCCGGGGTGAGTAGCTAATTGTTCTGACTACCTAATCCTCCACCAAGGTTGTGAGTTGGATAATTAAAACTTCATCCCTGATATGCGGGGAGCAAGTCCAAAAGGAATTGCTTCCCGCGCCCCTCTTTTCTTTCTTACCTTCACTTACTCCTTTAAATTACAAAAATTAGTTTATTCTTTAGGAATTCGATTTTGTGGTGAATCCCTAAGGANGAAATCCTGATCAGAAAAACCATCAAAAGTCCTAAGCCTATGACCCCAGTTTCCGTAGCCGTCTGAAAATAAATATTATGCGGGTGCAAGGTGAGAATTAATCATAATCCTAATGCAAAAGCAGAAATTATTATTTTTTGCGGANGACCCTTNGTGGAGGCTTAATTTTAGTACGNTAATCCTCTCCCTCCATTTTTATAAAATCACACATTTGNGATAATCTTGAAAAAATACGGTCACCCACTTTTTCCTCNAGACTCNGTTTTTGAAAAGATATAGTCCGCCCATTTGTGTCGGTAGACCCACCTTGATCAGAATAGTTTGTCGTGAATAATGTGACCTTGTCCGCTGCATTATAGCGGGACGATATGAATTGATCCAAGATGGTTTGCTCCCACTCGTTATTTCGGCCCTTAGCTAATTCATCAATAACTAGTACTTTCGATTTGAGATAAGGTTCAATCAATGACATTTCCGACTGATCATGCGAGTATCCATGACGAATATCGGATAACAATTGGAAAAAATCCACGAACTTTCCATCAACTTCCTCTTCCAGAATAATTTGTTTTAAAATCGAAACCACCAGATGAGTTTTTCCTAAACCTGGACCCCCCATAAAAAGAAGACCCCGACAAGGCTGTGTAGGTGTTGCATGAAAGTCCTCTAAAAAATCTNTGGCTCGTGAGAAGGCTTTTTTATTTTGTAAACCAATTGGCTGATAACCTTCGAACGTTGCGTTGGAAAATTTNCCCGGTATACCAGAGTCATTAAGTAATCGTAAACGTTTCCTCAAAGGGAAACAGAAACTACAATCGGCAAGAAAAGCCATCCCCTTATCATCCTGACGGAAAGTCCGACCTTCGCCATCACATTCTTGACAAAGAAAGCATGAGCATAATTCTGCCCGAAGTTTCCCCTTATGGTTTGACAGATTATATTTCGTGTCACTGCACTTTGGGCAATCCTTAGGCTGTGTTTTTATACTAGGCATTTAAACTTTTTCTCATTTTTTATTTATTTCCTCCTGAATCTCTTGTTCAATAAGCGCTTTAATTTGTATAAGGGAAGTTTTTTCACTTCGCCTGTTGCTTTGTTTTCCAAAACGAGAATAGCTAGTTTCGATGGCCCTGCAAATCAATTCAACGGGAACGTTTCGTGATTCCCATTCGCCAATTAACTGGTAATCGTTAGCTGACAGGGCCAAACCAGAACCTTTTAAAGAAAGAAAAAATTGCTCGACGATTGCAAAATAATTCAACTAATCTAACCTCTAAAGCACACACGGATTTTGTTCAAGATTTAATGTCCAGAATTGTTCCAATGGTTTCATCGGCTATCACTGCAAGCTCAGCGTTCGCGGTAAACGCTGCCTGAGCTGCCATCTGGTTCACTATCTCTGTTGAGATATTAACCTTTGATAGTTCTGTTGCGTTAACGNCCAGTCGGCTTTCCGGTTTATTACCGGCTGTAGCCTTATTTATTCCGAGGCCAAGATCCTTTAAATTAGCTAAATTGTTNGCGCTATTTTGCAACTTTTGCGCTGAGGCTACCAGTCCCGAAAGTGCATTGAACATACTATTGATCAAAATAAGTCTCCTTGGGAGGTTCTTGGTAGTAACATTATTTTCAAACGGTTAATTTCAATAACGGGCCCCTCTTCATCGTTGAGCCATATTACCCTTTTACCAATAAGGTTCAACGCAAAGTTTTCCATGTTAGCAAAAACACGGCTAAACTTTTTATAACTTTCAATTTTTCAACTAGTTTAAAATCGAGTAACTACTGAAAAAAAATTTATATTGCTGCAGCGGTAGGCAAGGTTTGAGTGGCCTTTTTTTGCCGCAAAGAAGCAAGCGAAAGGACCATCGCCGTTTCATCACAGTTTTCTTGATGTAAGCAAGCGTTGCAATCATTCCAAACTTTTTGGGGAAGTTTTGCTTTATCTATCGTGCTGAACCCTAGGCGCTTAAACATAGATACTGCATAAGTAAGCACGAACAACTCATCACAGTCGGTTGACATCGCTTCTTTAAGACTCACTTCTATCATCTTTGTACCTATTCCCTGTCCTGAATATCGAGGGTCCACACCCAATGATCGCAGTTCGATCAAACGTCCCCAGCCACTTTTTAGACTACAGACCCCTACAACCTGACTATTCTTTTCATAAACCCAAAAACTAGATATATTTCCCCTGATCTCATCAAGTGACCTAAATAGTACTTTCCCAGTTTCAGAAAAAAGACAAATCAGGTTCTGTATGGATGTTGCATCGCTATATTTTGCTTTCCGTATCATAAGTTATTGGTATTTTAATTTTTTAAAAGTGATTCTCAGGTTACACAATTAAGTGGCAACGCACCATGATTCCTAACCGTGGGAAAGGATTTCGACAAGACAGAAACCTGAGGGAGACAAAAGTAGTATCTAAAAAAAATGTGAATTAGTCAATCCAGATTCTAATTTATGCAGAGATTCTTTTTTCCTTAGAAACACCAGGATGATCCAACTGCAATCGGTCAATAAGCAAAATATTATCGATCGCTAATGCCAGCCGTTCTGCCATGCGTTCTAGATATTCGGTCCGTAATCCATTGTGAAAATGACGCGGCTTGGTAGCTCCAAGGGCAATGGCACCACAAACAGCACCTCGGTTGATGATGGGAACAATACATTCCGATTGAATATTTTTCATATCCCATGTCTTATCAAATACCTTTGAAGGGGTTTTAATTTCTGCATTTAGTACGGGTTTGGGCTTGCCAGTGAACCACGTATTGATGGTGACCTGATCTGTAAAATTCAACAACCCGTCAAGCCTTTTGCTAAACCTCTCCTCCAGTTTATGCTCCATGTAGTGATCCGCATCATCCACAAGATAAAGTAACGTATAAGGTATTTTAAACCGTAAAGTGATTGCTTCTACTAGCTTCGTAACCATCTGATCTAGCTTTGTGCTTTTCAGTATTAGGCGCTCAATTTCAAAAAGGTGTTGATAAATTTCTTCATTTGCACGGGAAACCTCGACAAACCATTCGAGTTTGCTTTGTAATTTTTCTTTATCTTCGTTCACGCGTTTAATAAGTCGGCCAGATATACTCAATGTATTAGACTGACGAATAGGAATATCCTGGTTATCTATTGATTTTATTTTCCCGAGTAGTTCGGGATAATCGTTAAAAAACTCAGGATGATCGTTCAAGTAAACTGCTATTTCGTCTTTGGTCATATGGCGAAACCTACCTAATTGATAAATGGATGAAGGGGGAGCTTATGGCACATACCGAATCTATCCTCATTCCGATGCAAATTGCAATCGACGAGAACATTCTAACACAGAGATTACTATATTNAAATCAAATACTTATAGAAATTTTGTTTTTGTGACCGGGGGTTTTCACAAAAAGTGAGAGCTTAACCTTGGGTAGTGTTTTGTGTTGAGGGTTCATCCTTGGGTGGAAGTGGTGGGCCCTTGTANCCACAGGCGGTAATACCAATAAAAATTACCAATAAAATTATGCATTTACAAGAAGTTCTATCCATTACGCTTCTTAAATCTTTAATGTGGGTTGCGGCACTACTATAAACAGGGATTTATTTTTTGCGACTGATTGTAGACCTGTTTCTTAATTTTTTGTCGAGCCTTGCGATTTGAGCCACAACCTGCTTTTTAGCGGTTCCACCATATACGTTTTTCCTCTGTACGGAACTTGCCAGTGTAATGTACTCAAAAATATCTTTATCAAATCGTGGTGAAATATTTTTTAACTCTTGGAAAGTTATATTCTGCAGAGTTTTTCCACTGTCTATGCAATAGGCCACCGTTTGCCCAGTTATCTCATGCGCTAAACGAAACGGTACTCCTTTTTCGGCCAGATAATCTGCCATATCGGTCGCCGTGAGAAACCCTGAAATATCTACCCGATGCAATGGTATTTTCTTAAATCGTGCCGATTTTATCATCCCATTAAATATGGATAATGATATTTTAGCTGTATCTACTGTATCAAAAATTGGTTCTTTATCCTCTTGTAAATCTTTATTATACGCTAAAGGCAAGGATTTCATTAGTGTCAGTAAAGAAACCAAATTCCCGTAAACGCGCCCTGACTTTCCCCTAATCAATTCCGCCGCATCAGGGTTTTTCTTTTGTGGCATTATACTACTACCCGTCGTGTAAGAATCTGATAACTCGAGCCAATCGAATTCACTGGAAGACCACAACACAATTTCCTCACAAAAACGACTTAAATGCATCATGAGTATCGCTATGGTCGAACAAAACTCAATGGCAAAATCTCGGTCACTCACCGCATCGATACTGTTGTTTGATCTTTCTGAAAAATGGAGCAGTTTGGCCGTATATTTTCTGTCAATGGGAAATCCTGTTCCTGCAAGCGCCGCCGAACCTAGAGGCATAATATTGATACGCTTCAACGTATCTTGCATCCGCTCTTGATCGCGAACCAACATTTCAATATAAGCTAGTAAATGATGCGCTAGCAATATGGGTTGCGCTTGTTGCATATGCGTAAAACCAGGGATTATCGTATCCGTATGTTTACGCGCTACTGACAGTAAGGTTTTCGCTAAAATAGTGATGAGTCGCACCACCTCTTCACCTTCATCTCGTAAATAAAGACGAAGATCAAGGCACACCTGGTCGTTACGACTCCGTGCCGTATGAAGTTTTCCGCCCACAGAACCTACCAGTTCGGTCAGGCGGCTTTCTATGTTCATATGGATATCTTCTAGTCGATCATTGCACTGAAATTTTCCTGATTCAAACTCTTTTAATATGCGCTTCAAACCCCCTATTATTTTTTTTGAATCAGTTTGGGAAATAATTTTGCATTTTGCCAGCATCTTGCAATGGGCGATACTTCCAGCAATATCATAAGCATAAAGTCGCCGATCAAAGGAAATAGATGCAGAAAACTCTTCCATCAATTTATCTGTAGATTGCTTGAATCTGCCGCTCCAAGGCTTTTTCATAAAGGTCGATCTCCGGGGTATATATTGTTTAACTTAAGGAAGCAGAGGTAAAAGTCAAGTGGCGGAAGCAGCTTGGGTGAGATCTAAACTATTATCCCACTTATCTTTAGCAACTATGTTGACTTTAGTTCCTATCGGTAAAACCTTACCAAGAAAGTGTAGATACCACTCTTGAATATTTGGACATCCCGCACTACCATTTCTCCAATCAAAATTCTTTTTATAAAATTCGTTCACTTTACCAGCGTTTACTCCATGTATCCCATAACTCCCGGGCACAGGGTTTCCTAATTTTTCTAACCCCATCCACCAATGGCCAATTTCATGATCAGGGTCTCCGAAAGGAATGGCACGAACCTTTATGCGACCGTTTATTTCCTCCTTCTTGTACCAGGTGGGTTTGTGCGAACGATTTTTAATCCTATAAATACCCACGGGGGTCTCTTCTCCCATGCGCCCAAATATAGCCCTGATCTGGAGAACTTCTTCATCCTCATAAAAAATCCGCATTATACCTTGTTGTACAATGCCAAGAACATACCACAACTTAGGATCATTCTTGTACCGTCCAATTTCTTTATTGTCATATTTTAGAATGTTGAGATCCTTCATTTTAATGTATCTAGTTTTAGGATTGTTATAAATTTTTTTGAGAATATATTTTAGGTTTTCCGTAGCCGTATTGTTCAGAATCAGTTGGTCCATAATTTTGTTGAGTTCTTCCTTATCTTCAGAGGTTTTTTTTAATTTTTTGGTTACCGTCTGAAGGCCCTGTCGAATTTTTTTCATTCCCTTGTTAGAAACTAACCCCACTTTATTTAGCCCGTCGTTTAAAACTATCTCAACCTGTGCTCTAGTACCAGAATCTAAAACAAACTTGTATAGAATATATCCAGATAGGACTAAAATACCAAAGGCGTAAGCTATCTTCTTGATGGAGCGCTTTACATTACTTGACAATCGAAAACGCATGACTTCAAATTGGACCTGCTTTGATTTGTTCTCTAAGGAACCAAATTGTGCTTGGCTAAACTTGTAGAAAAGTTTACGTTCCAAGTCTGTATGCGTTTCATGACTGTCCTTTAGTTTATGAATAATATGCCAAAGAATTTCCCTCGTACGCTGGTCATAACTCCCGTATGGGTCCTTATTGGCGATTAGGTTAAACTCCGTAACCGTTAGGGTTTTTATTTGTTCGGTTATACTCATATGGCTTACAAAAAATTATGATTTGATTTTTATTGTGACCAATCCAACAACGGATATGGAGCAATCGTAAGTGCAAAACTGATTCTATGTTATCTGGAAATCATTGCATCGCAAACTATTAATTGATTGCTGGTGGGTCAACTCGCACTACTTGCAATACGACCAAAGGGTAAACTAAAACCAAGTTTGGATTTCTTTTCTAAAGAGGAAATAATTTCTGCGTTGGAATATCTAAGAGTCGGGCAGAAAGAATTTGGATCCGTGATATTTTTTGCAATGGTATCCATTCGACTCGACAACGTTTTATCCTTATCATAAAATAGGGTTCCCCGGTTGTTAGTGATATTTACAACCTTGTGATTTGGGAGCATTCCAGTGATGTAAATGCGATCCTTGTATTTCTCATATTTATTTAGGGTCTCTAGATAGGTCCTCAATTGGTCAAGACACCAAGTGACTTCATTATTGTTCTGAGAACGGTTAAAAATAATACCCATCTTTTTAGTTTTTAAAGCCTGCTCAACTGCTTTCTCACCTTTTATGGTAATTAACCGGTCAACATAGGATTTATCCAAACCCGTCAAGTGCCCCTTTTTATAGTTGGCAAAAAAATCCTCATAATAATCTATGAATGTGTGTAGGGCGTCGATGCTACCTTTGACAGCTATGGTGTTGCTCACATCGAACACAAATAAAACTTGATCTATTGAATTCATTATAGACGACAGATGGTTAACTCCACCCGCCGGCGTATCCAATATTACATGTTTAAATTTTCCGCATACTTCTTGAATGAACTGTAAAAATAAGGCCAAAAATTCTGGTTCGTTTATACGCTGGCGATGACTCCTTTTCCCAAGAATGGGCACCTCTCCTCCAAGAATTGAAAAACCGTATTCCTTAATAAAAGAAATATACTCATCGATGTCTACTTGTCCACTTTCCTCATATTCACGTAAAATATTTTTAATTTTTTTAATATCGATGCATTTGAACAATTGGGTAACAACCCTTTTTTTTAAATCTGAAGGACGCTCAATATCTGCTCGCATCAAAAATAATTCGTGTACTTGATCCCCAAATTCAAACTCAGAATGATTAAATAATTCTTCATTCAGGTTTTTATATTTAGCAATGCTCTTTAGCAAACGAGGGTTGTCTTTGGGAATATTCCCTGCTTTATATTCTTGAAAAGGTACTAGTATTTGGTATAGGTCCTGTAGAAAACCAACTTGGTAAGTACGGTTAGCTAACACCTCAAATAAATTAAAAAATGTTTTTTGAGGGTGACTATGTAGGATGTCTGTAATAGTTGGTAACCTTAAATCTAGATCGAACAAACAAACCGGTTCTTTGGTTTTTGTTGAATGCAGTGCTTTAGTTAATGCGGCCGCTAAATTTATAGNAAGTGTGGTTTTCCCTACACCTCCTTTATGTCCAATAATCGCAATAACCGCCATTTAATTCTCTCTATTCCGGGTCTTTGGAGCCCCAGAAATAACAAGTGTGATTTCACCTTTTAATTTTTTTTCTTCAGCTTTAATAGCAAGCTCCCCTAAGGTTCCCCGGATCACTTCCTCGTGAATTTTAGTCAACTCTCTTGCTAAGGCTGCTTTACGCTCACCCATAACCTGATAAAGTTCGTTGAGGGTTTTTACAATTCTGTGTGGTGATTCGAAAAGGACGATGGTTCTTTTTTCTTGCGCTAACTCTGCGATTATTTTTTTACGTCCTTTTTTACGGGGCAGAAACCCTTCAAACACAAAACGGTTAACCGGCAAACCTGATACCGTGAGTGCACCCAATACTGCCGATGGGCCTGGAAGTGAAACCACAGGCACGCGTTCATCAAGTGCAACCTTTACTAAATAATAAAGGGGNTCTGAAACCCCAGGTGTGCCAGCGTCTGATACAAGCGCTAAGTCATGTCCCCCCTTAAGCCGAGCTATTAATCGATCAGATTTTTTTACTTGGTTATAAGTGTTAAAGCTCGAAAGAGGCGTCTTGATATCATAATGTTTTAAAAGGATACCCGTCCGTCGAGTGTCCTCTGCGGCAATTAAGTCAACATCACTGAGTAACGCCAATGAACGATGAGTGACATCCTTTAAGTTACCTATTGGTGTACTTATGATGTATAAGGTACCTGTCTCCTCCACCTCTTTTGCCTTACCCATTTTGAATCATACTGAGCACTTTAAAAAAACAACTAAAAAATTATGCGGAGCACCTGCAAGAAAATAATTTGCCAGACCGATTAAACGTAATCTATGTTTTCTTCTCTACTAGATTAACGACTTTCTTGCTCTCGCCTCCTGTCATATTTAAGTGACCGTCAAGCACAGCACCTAATGCCATAGATAAAGCAGGTGTCTGAACATCTCCTTTAATTTTACTTGCAGGATGCATTTCGATTGTTTTTGATGCTACCACCTCTCCAGTCAATTGCCCCTTGCAAACAAGAGTACCTACCTTTATATCTGCTTTCATATTGCCGGTCTCGCCTATAACGAGCGTATCGTTGGTGTTTACTTGGCCCTCAAACTGCCCATCAATACGCACTGTACCTTCAAAAGTCAATGTTCCTTTAAATAATGCGTCTGAGCCTAAGTAAGCCTTGATTGGCAAGTCTTCGTTTTTTTGAACCATGCTTATCTCCTAATAACTACAACAATAGTAAAAAATTAATTACCTATTATTTAAACTAATAATGTCCGGATACGCTCTAGATCATCATCTGAATAATATTTGATTAGGACTTGACCGCCTTTTTTGTTCGAAGTAATTTCGACTTTTGTTCCTAATTTTCGCNCTAATTCCATTTCTAATTTTTTAACAAAGATACCCTTGTGCGTTTTTGTGTTTTTCGTCGTATTTCCTTGCGGCAGCTTCCACCGGGTGACTTGGGCTTCTGTCTCCCGAACACTCAATGTATGGCGTATTATTTTTCTCCGAAAAGCGTCAATATCTTTTTCAGAACTCAAGCCCAAAAGTGCGCGTCCGTGTCCCATAGTCAACCTACCACCAATCATATCTTCCTTAACCTGACGAGGTAGTTTAAGAAGCCTTAATGCATTGGCTACTGCCTCCCGGCTTTTACCCATTCGTTGAGAAATTTTTTCCTGAGTGAGCCCGAAGTCTTTTGCTAACCGTTCGTAAGCCTCAGCTTCTTCAATGGGGTTAAGGTCCTGTCGGTTCAGATTTTCGATCAGCGCAAGTTCAAGAGATTCTGTATCCGTCACTTCACGGATGATGGACGGAATTTTTTTGAGTCCAGCTTTTTTGCTGGCCCGCCAGCGTCGCTCTCCAACGATCAGCTCATACCCTTTTGCATTCTTTTGGACTACAATAGGTTGCAGCACCCCGTGCTCTCGTATCGAACGTTCAAGTTCATTAAATTTTTCGCCATCAAAGTGTTGNCTGGGTTGCAGACGGTTTGGGACTATTTCATCAATCAATAGATCCACCGATCCGGTTGTATGTTCAGTCTCGGACGTACCATTCTCAAAACTAGGAATTAAAGCTTCAATCCCCTTCCCCAAAGCTTTTCGATTCATATTGAAATTCTCTCTTCTCGTGTTGTATGCGATGACAGCATCAGATCATCTATTTTTTTGAAAAATCCCTGAGTTTATTTTCCTTTATCCATTCTTCATAAGCAATTTCCTGTGGTTCTGTGCTAGGAGAAATCATTTCGCCCTTTGTCCGCTTAATTACTTCCTGTGCTAATTCAACATACGAGTCAGAACCCTTTGATCTATTNGCATATAAAACGATTGGTTTTCCATGACTTGGGGCTTCGCTCAGACGGATATTCCTCGGAATAATAGTTTTCATTAGAAATTCACTAAAATAGTTCTTCACCTGATTTTCTACCTGACTCGTTAATAGAGTTCGGTTATCGTACATCGTAAGGAGTATGCCTTCTACTTTAAGATTGGGATTTATTGATTTTTTAATTAGTTGTAAGGTTTTTAGCAAGTGGCTCAGTCCCTGCAGAGAGTAATACTCGCACTGCATAGGGATAAGAACAGACTGTGACGCTGTCAGCGCATTAAGAGTGAGAAGGCCCAAGGAAGGGGGGCAATCTATAACAATAAATTCATATTCTTCATTCGCTTCATTTAAAGCCAAACGAAGAATTTTTTCCCTGTGATCCCTCTCAACTAACTCAATTTCAGCGCCAGCTAAATCTGCGCTCGAAGGAATAACTTTTAGGGTATCAATTTCTGTGGGATAAATAACCTGATTAAGGGGGACTCCGCCTGTTAATAATTCGTAAACTCCCTTTTGGTTTTTCCTAAGATTAACGCCAAGCCCACTTGAGGCATTGCCCTGAGGATCCATATCAACGACGAGAATTTTCCTACCAGATAAGGCTAAACAAGCGGCAAGATTAACAGCTGTTGTAGTTTTCCCAACCCCACCTTTTTGATTCGCGACACTGATTATTTTTCCCATAAACTAGTAACTTTCTTGAAAAACAAACTTTTTAGAGAAGATTAGCACAAACTTTATATGGTTTCTAACTTTAAGTGCAATTGTTCCACGTGAAACACCAGCAATTTTTCTTATTGCAAACAAAGTTTCACTTGTTTCACGTGGAACAACCATTGAATCATTGTGTGAGGATACAAGTTTTAGGTAGAGTCTTGCTTAAAAAACATGATTTTAGAATGTGCACTGCCTGACCGTTCAAAAAAAATCTCATTAATAGGCGAAAGTTGAAGGGAGTCCAGAAAGTCGAGTTGAAACGAGTGGTCAAAACTAGTCTGCAAAATCAAACTGCCGCCAGGACTTAAAAGACCCGCCCCTAATTGCAAGCTTAAGTGTGGGTCGAGTACATGCCGCAGGGTTACAAAATCATATTTCCCGACAAATTTTGGGAAATCTGTCACTCGCCCGTGAACACACTGAATTGTAGACAATTCAATGGAGCGAATAGCTGCTTTAAGGAAATTTGCCCTTTTTCGCTGGCTTTCAACTAGAACAACCTCCAACTGGGGGCGAATAATCTTAACGGGGATACCTGGAAAACCCGCCCCGCTCCCAATGTCTACCAACGACCCGGTTGGTGAAATTGCTCGAGCGTATTGAAGGGATTCATAAATATGTTTGTTTATGACCGATAATTCGTCCTGTTCCGCCGTCAGGTTGATTTTTGTGTTCCAGCGTTTCCATTCCATCAAATAAAGAATCAGTTGTTCAGCTGCTGACTCTGGTGAGGTATCTGAATCTAAATCAATTGAACCGTCACTTACAAGCTCAATTAGACGATTTTTCATAAAAAATAGGGGGTTATTAGCTTGGCTGAAGGCAACCCAATCAATTTGCGGAACCAAGGACCCTGCGAAACTCCTCAGTTATCAGGGGAAGGATCTCCAGAGCATCTCCAACTATCCCATAGTCGGCCACAGAAAAAATGGGGGCGTTGGCATCTTTGTTGATCGCCACAATACACTTGGCTGCAGACATCCCGGCTAGATGTTGTACCGCACCTGAAATACCACAAGCTATATATAAATCGGGTTGAACCGTACGCCCTGTTTGGCCTATTTGGTTAGAATATTTTCTCCACCCATTATCCACTACAGGTCTGCTCGCACCTACAGCACCTTGAAGTACCTGAGCCAAATCCTCCAAAAGTTTGAAGTTTTCTGGCTGCTGCATACCCAACCCTCCAGAAACGATGACCCGTGCTTCTGTAACGTCCAGCTGGGTTCCTGCCTCCTTGACAACTTCTCGAATCTTAAGAACCAATTGATCGTCAGGAATTTTAAGATCCAGTAACTCCACTTTTCCTATCCGAGAAGTGTCTGGGCTGGAACCCCGAAAGATGTTTTTCCGCAAACTCAAAATATGGGGACCGGAACCTTGCAAGGTGAGATGAGAAATGGCTTTGCCGGCGTAGACCGGACGTCGAACCATAATTTCTCCCTGTTCCCCTGCCTCGATAGAAATACAATCCGTGGCCAAACCAACATTTAACTTGGCGGATAAAGAAGCCGCGAGTTCTTTGCCATGAGTAGTGGCCGCAAATAAAACCGCATACGGTTTCTCTGAATTAACTAGGGGTTCAATGGCTAGGAGAGCCTGCTCCAAAGTAACCGCTCTAAAAAGGGGGTTCTCGAGAATTTTTACATAGTCAGCGCCCCAATAAACAAGGGAATTTGCCTGGGCCTTCTCCAGCCCAAAACACAAAGCATCAACAGTACCCCCAAAAGAGTCTGCTAAAAGTCGCGCGGCATGGATCGTTTCAAAAGCAAAAGGCTTAATGCCGGTTTTACTTGATTCAACTACCACCAAAATGCTCTTGGTTGTGCTCATGCGTTATTGTAGTCTCAAATTAAGAAATAAAGTCAAGTTGAACAAAGAAAAACAACTCTTGTATCAATACGCGGCAAACTGTCTATCTTGTTAACGTATTATTACTGGCCCGCTTTGGCTAATATTAATACGCTGGGCAGGAATAATAGCTTTTTGTCAGGAACTTAGTACTTACCAGGAGGGCGAAAAATCGGCAGGTCAAGTATCCACTCAACGTCCCAGACCTCGCCTACCGTACCTAGACCAAGTAAAAAGACATAAAGAATGAGAGCACCAAGACCTATTTCGCCCTTGTGCTTGGAACCAAAGCGCTTGATCTGCTGAAGTGGTTGGAAGGATTTTTCACGTTCGGGTTTGATTGTTTGCATAAAAAAATTTTAATTACATGCTCTTCAATTGATAATCACAAGTTTATTACAAACCAGTCTACACCACTTTTTCTTGTTCTCGCAAGATCTTTACCAATTGCATAACAGCATCGTTAGTAGGCCCATCAATTATTTTCCCTTTACCCTGTCGGTCTGGCAAGCTTAGCCGCGTTTGATTCAAAGTACCCGTTAGAACGCATCTTTCGTTTGGCACAAAGGTCAGTTCTTTGGCATCGATAATTTCTATTGCTTTTTTTTTGGAGGCCATAATTCCCTTAAGGGAAGGTAGGCGAGGTTGGTTTAATCCTTTCTGGCAGGTGAAAAGAACGGGCAGCGGAGATTCTATAATCTCGGATCCCCCTTCTATTTGTCTAGTAGCCACTACCTTGCTCCTGTCCTCTGAAAACTCAAGTTGAGTCAGAACAGTTATACAAGGAATCTGGAGGTAAACCGCAATTGCGGGTCCAATCTGCGCCATGTCATCATCAACTGCCTGTCTACCACAAAAAATAAGATCAAATCCAAGAAAAATGGCTGCTTGCGCTAATAAATAAGCAGTGGTCAAAGAGTCCACTTCGGCGAACAGGGGATCCAGTAAGTGCACTGCGCGATCTGCTCCCATTGCCAAACCAGCTCGCAGGGTGTCTCTAAAACACTCAGGCCCAAGGCTGACAAGAATAACCTCTGCATCAGGATTACGCTCGCGAATTCTCAATGCCTCTTCTAACGCAAACTCATCGTAGGGGTTCAATACCCTCGCCAAACCTGTTCCATCAACATCGTGGTCTTTAAGTTCAATTCGTGCGGCTGTATCGATAACTTGTTTCACGCATACAAGAATACGCATAAGAATTTAGGAAGATATCTAATTAAAAAAATTGTGAACCACCTACACAATCAAATTACATGAAATAGAAATAAAAAAAACAACTGTTAAATAAACACTTATCTTTTGATTAAAAAATAGCCGTTGAAAAAACAAACCAAGTTCTTTATTATGCGTCCACCCCATTAAAAAAACCAGAAAACATTTAACAAGGCACCTTCCGTGACAAGTATAAATGACAAGATTTGGAAGGAATGTCACACCAGAATAAAAGAAAAAATCTCAGCCGAAAACTATTCCATCTGGTTTGAGCCCATACGGTTGCATGCTATAACACAGCACGAGCTGATCTTAACCGTTCCAAATACTTTTTATAAAGATTGCTTAGAACAAAACTACCTGGACATGATGCAATCTACCCTTGATTCTTTTATCCAACCAACAATCATAATCACCTTTATCTTGGAAGCCAACACGTTAAGTCAACAAGATAAGCCAATAGCCCCCCAACTGAAGCGCAATAAAGAAAAAACCGCCGTTTCTTTATCCTCATCGTCCTCTACGGTTAATCCTAAATATACGTTTGATAACTTTGTCGTCGGGTCAAGCAACCAATTTGCTCATGCCGCGGCATTATCGGTAGCCG
>JGI26382J51730_1000343_pt1 | contig 24041 bp, 25 predicted proteins | sample SaaInlV_165m_DNA_2_FD_51730 | JGI IMG/M metagenome (IMG submission 51730) | reverse complement strand
GAGATTTTCTTGGTTTTAAGGATCTAACCTTGGTAACTCATTGGTTTGTTTTGCTTTATTTTTTTTGGCAGTGAACCGCCGCCAAATGTGGAGGCGGTTTTATGTCATGCTTTATCTGATTATAGAGAACGTTTCAAAGTAGGGGCAGGTTTGAATCCGACCGTTTTGCTAGCCTTGATTTTTATTTCCTCGTCACGAACAAAAATTGAAACTGATGTCGCCATTGTTTTTTTATTTTTGAAAGATTAAAATTGTCGTAAGTTAATTTTTTTAGAAAGGACGTTTTATGGCGCTGTTTCAAGTGGCTAAACTAGGGGATCCGATTTTACGGCAGAAAGCCGCGCTAGTTGATTTGGAGCTTTTACATTCGCAAGATAATAAATTGCAGGTATTGATCGACGACATGATCGAAACGATGCGAGAAGAAGATGGCGTCGGTTTGGCAGCACCTCAGGTATTTCAGTCTTTACGCATGGTGGTTATTGAATGTTCACTCAACGAACGATACTCCGAGGCCCCGAATATTCCTCTAACAACATTGATTAATCCCTCGATAAAATATTATGGAGAAGATACTGTTCTTGGTTGGGAAGGATGTTTGAGTTTAAAGGATTTGCGAGGATTAGTTCCCAGGTCCAACAAGATAATCGTGGAATATTTTGACCGGAAGGGCGCTCCGGTCACCCTGAACGCAGAAGGTTTCCTTGCGGTAGTTCTTCAGCACGAAATCGATCATTTGGATGGCAAAGTTTTTTTAGATCGCATGACAGATCTCAGTCAACTAGCCTATGTAGAGGAATTTGAAAAGTATATTGCTGACAAGAAAACTCTCGAGTCGGAGTCAGCTTAAGTTGTTATTTTTTGAGGTTTCCTGTGTCTGAACTTACTCTAACACTAGAGGAAGAAGTTTTAGAACTTTACCGTTCGCCCATTATAGGGGCTAGTTATAACAATACCTTTGGTGAGGAAAACATTCAAAGCCTTGTTGAGAAATGTCGGAATCTTGATGAAAAAAAAATGCAAATAATGCAAGGTTTGGTAGCTTCGTACTCGAAGTCTCCAGATTTAGCAACAAGTTTTGTTTCGGTTGGTGTTCTCCATGCTTTGGGGATGTCCCAAGAGGTGGAAGACGCTTATCAATGGGCACAGAGTTTAGACGAGAAAGAAAAATTCATTCACCATTTTGACATTGGGAAATCATTGGCTGAATATTTTACTTGAAATTTTGTGCCAGAATTATTTCCCCTAAGAATGGTGTTAGGTATAGCCTGTTAGGGTATCCCAACGTCTTGTTTTGTCATGATTTCAAAAATACGAGTATGTTTTTATAGCGTATTCAAAAGATTTGATCGGGTTAGCGCACCTATTCTGAAGTTCTGCTACGTGAAGATATTTTTCTTCTCCTTTTTTCTCTAAACACTGTTTATCAGTTTAATAAAAACAGGCTATCTCTTGACCCCGGTGTTATTAAATGAGCTCCTTTTAAAATCTAAAATAAATGAAGGGAGTGCGACAGGGGGTTTGTCGCATAATATTTTTCCTTTCTCAGGTTTTAACCTTGGTGGATCTATAGCGCTCAATATTTATAAAAATATTTTTTCTCTTCATTGCGAATTTATATAAATTTATTTAGCAGTTGAACGCACATTCATACATTTTATTGCTAGGTATAAATTTGATAATCATGTTTTTGGTGAATCTAAAAGCGCGATATATAATGAATCTAAGGTTATACTTTGATGCCATACTGAGTGGGTACTTAGTAAAACAAGATGAGGTTTCTTTGGAGAAATAGATACTATGGAAGGTGATGTGGGGCAAGAAGATCATATAATTAATCAAAAGGAAATTTTTAACCGGCGAGTTTCATTTTGGCTGTCTTTTACTTTGGCCATAGTAATAACATGGTGGTATTACTCGTTGAACCCACCAGATTCTACAGAAATGCGAAAAATGAGGTTGTTTTTTAAGGAAAATATAATGGATGTTGCGAAGTTTATACGTCTTCCCAACGATGAGTTACGGGAGTTTACGACGTTGAAGAGCCACCCATTTTATCAAACATACCTCAAGTCTTCAGAGGTCGAGAAAGAAAAAATCAGAGCCTTGATACATATATCACGTGATTACAACCCAAATCAGTATTGGTTTAACATTGTTTTCTTGGGGACAATCGCATTTGCTGCAATCTGGTTTTTGGGTTTGATATTGGAAGCTATTATTATTCTAGTTCGACGAGATGATACTGAAAGAAGAGAGAGGATAAAGAAGCAGTCTAGGTAATAATTTTAGAGATTAGGGTTACTTGTTTTTCCGCTTTAATGCAGGGATAAGGGAAATGGACGGCAATACTATTCGTTTATTGGTTTTTGTGTCAGTTTTTTTGATGATGTTGATTCTCGAGTCATTAATACCTAGGCATTCTACTGTTGACTCAAAACCCCGCCGTCTCGGAATACATCTAAGCCTATCGTGTTTGAATATTCTGCTGCTCAAACTGGTGTTTGGCGCTGCAGCGGTTGGCGCTGCAACAACTATTGAAATTAAAGGTTGGGGTTTGCTTAACGTTTTAGACTGGAATAATGTGGTGGAATTATTTTTGGCAGTGGTTTTTCTGGATCTTGCGATTTATTTTCAACATGTAATAGTTCACAAGGTTCCTTTGTTCTGGAGGTTTCACGTTGTTCATCATTCTGATCTCGACCTCGACGTATCGTCGGGATTGCGTTTTCATCCAGTGGAGATTTTAGCTTCAATGTTTTATAAAATTGGGATCATTTTTCTACTGGGTCCTGCTCCTATCGCTGTTCTAGTATTTGAGGCAGTTCTCAATGGGATGGCTCTTTTCTCCCATTCGAATATCGCATTACCGATGAAAGTTGATCATTTTTTTAAAAAATTGATAGTGACGCCAGATATGCATCGTATCCATCATTCGGTAGAAGTCAGCGAGACAAATTCAAATTATGGATTCAATCTATCAATTTGGGACCGGGTTTTGGGTACATATAAAGAGAAGGCGTTAAAAGCACAACCTGAAATTACCATAGGTATTGATGCATTTCGAAGTCCGAATGAATTAACGTTTTACAAGCTTCTGATGATGCCAAAAAAGTATGGAAAACTAACGTATGTCACCTAGATATTACTTGATTTCTGGGATTATTGTGGTCGTTTTAACAATGATCATCAGCTGGTGGGAGCAGAAAAAATCAGCAAAAGAAATTTTTACTGTTTTCTGTCGAGTAGTGGCCTTGATTCTCATACTTCTTTTTATGTTAGTTGGTTTGTCGGAACTTTTAGTATACTTAGGTATTGCTCAAGACGGGTTTGTCATTCAAAGGGAAGAGTCTATCATTCATAGGGAAGAAAATAGGTGAAGGTTGGGGTGGGGATTGTAGGCTAGATGTTTCTATCTGGTTATTATGTAAACTCTTTATGAGGATATTTTTAATGATCAACCGGCCAAAAGCTCTACTAAATGACTACATTCGTTTCTAACATTAATGGTTTCTTCTCGCTCTTCGCTATCAAGGTCCCCGCCGGCTAACATCTCTTCGAGCAGTTCAATCGCGTCATTCAAACCACCAGCGGTTATGTCAAGTTCCGCTTCATTTAACGAGTAGATAGAAGGGTTTTGACGTAGTTTGTTATAAACTTTCAAATACTTGTCTTTGTAATTTGATAGTTCTACTCTTTTTTTTGGTTTAACATCTCCATTAAGCTCTTGATTTATATCTGATATGGAATCATTCAAAGCGATTTTAATAGTATCAATATCATTTTCCGTGATTGTGGCTAGGGATTTCATTCGTGACTTTCCTGATAAACTAAGGGTTTGATTGTCAGTGAAAACTCATACTACTAGAAACATAATATTGCTATGCATTATAAAATATTGACAGAGAGAAAGATAATATTTTTGGACCTTGCCTTANTAGCATCGTGAAAATTCTTCTCGCTGATTTGTAAGCCTCTTGATTTTTGGTGGGCCCAGGAGGACTNGAACCTCCGACCGCCCGGTTATGAGCCGGGAGCTCTAGCCAACTGAGCTATAGGCCCAAGACTCTCAATTTTCAACAAAGCTACGTAGCTTTTTGCTTCGACTGGGATGCCTTAATTTACGGAGGGCTTTGGCTTCTATTTGACGGATTCTTTCGCGAGTAACAGAAAAATCTTGACCAACCTCTTCCAATGTGTGTTCGGAATCAAGCCCGATTCCGAATCGTTTTCGAAGAACCTTTTCCTCCCTTGTAGCAAGCGTTGAAAGTACTTTTAATGTCTGATCTTTAAGGTTCTTTTTGACCACTGAGTCAATGGGTGAAAGAACTTTTTTGTCTTCAATAAAATCACCAAGGTGACTATTTTCTTCCTCGCCGATAGGTGTTTCTAGTGAAATAGGTTCTTTGGCAATCTTTAAAACCTTGCGGACTTTATCTATAGGTAGCACATTTTTTTTGCGATTTCTTCAGGAGTGGGTTCGCGCCCGAGTTCTTGAACTAGGTGTCGAGAAACTCGGATGAGTTTATTGATGGTCTCGATCATGTGGACTGGGATTCTTATGGTCCTCGCCTGATCCGCAATAGCCCGGGTTATGGCTTGTCTTATCCACCAAGTAGCATAGGTGCTAAACTTATATCCTCGTTGGTACTCAAATTTATCTACAGCTTTCATAAGACCTATGTTTCCTTCCTGGATAAGGTCAAGAAACTGTAATCCGCGGTTGGTGTATTTTTTAGCTATACTGACAACTAATCGGAGATTAGCTTCTGCTAACTCTCGTTTCGCATTTTTTTCTTTAATTCGACCACGTGCGATTGTGCGGACTGTTGCGATAAGGACGTCCTTTTGTGTTTCTATTCCTAGTTCGATTTTCTTTATTTTTCTACGCCCGGGCTGGACTAGCTGTAATTGGTTTTCGTACTTTTTCTTTGTCAAGGTTGCTCCACGGGGTAGTTTTACGCTTTTTTTCGTTTTCCAACCGCCAGCGTGTTTCTTAACACCCGCTAATGTCGTTCCCCACTCTCGTTCGAAATCGCGCTCCAGTTTCCCTGCTAGTCGTATTTCAGCCGCAATCGCGTATATTTTTTCAATTATATTGTCCATTATATCAGGGCTTAATTTCATGCTGCGTAGAGATTTCTGTAGAATACTGATTTGACGCACTACTTCTTTTTCGTATTTTTCTCTGGTCTTATCTTTTAACTTGGGCGTGATTTTACTTCGAATCGTTTTTAATTTGTTTCCGTCGGCCTTAAAAACTTTAATTCTTTTGAAAAATTTTTTAGTTTCTTGACTCTCTATTTCTATTTTTTTCTCTTCTGGTTCGGCTATTAGAACTACGTCAAAGAGATTGACTTCGCCTTGCTTTATTTGTTCGCCTTGCTGCATTACTTCTTTGAGTGTGATAGGGCATTTGGCGACCGATGCAATAACTTCGTTTTGTCCGGCCTCAATTTTTTTTGCTATGGTTACCTCTCCTTCACGTGTAAGCAAAGAAATAGTTCCCATCTCTCTCAGGTACATACGAACTGGGTCCTCAATAGAGACGTTTTCACTTTTGTTGGCGGTGGCATTGTCAGAGAGCGTGGATTGTTTCTCCCCAGAAATATTGTTTTCAGAGATGAGCTTTTTTCCTGCCGAGTCAGAATCTACAACATGAATATCGTTTTCTCCAAATATATTCATCAATCCATCAATTTGATCCGGAGCGATAAAATTAGAAGGTAAAGCATTGTTTACTTCCTCATAAGTTATGTAACCTTTTTCTTTACCTTGTAAAACCAATCGACCTATTTCATTCGATTGGCTGAATTCTCCCAGGTTTGACATCGATTAAACCTCTCCGATAGATGTGAAAAATTTAATGTAACTTGCTTAAAACTATTCAGGCTTGATATTTGACTCAATGTTGGTTCATGCGTAACTCTTCCAACTTATTTTGGATTTTTTGAGAACGCTCTGACTCTCCAGCGACCAATGCTGCATTTCGCTGTATTTTAAGTTCTTCAACTTGTTGAGCGTGTGCCTTTTTGTTTATCGCGTTTATGCAGTCACGTACAGTTTGTTTTGGGTTGTCGAACGGTATTGAGGTCACGCCTATCTCACTCAATAAATTTCTTATGTTTGGTTCATCTATTTGATTCATTATGAAGTCTACTTTTAACTCACAACCTTCGGCTAGTAATCGATAGCAAGACCCAACTATTAGACGGAGGTCAGGATCTATGAAATCCTCAATCTTCACTTTTTCTTTTATTTTTAGTGCCAACTCCTTATCGGAAAACATCAAGCGAACTAGATAGAGCTCTACATTTTTCTTGTTCTGATGCCCATCTTTTTGGAGAGGATCGCTGACAATTGTTTTGTCTTGTTTAATGGCATTTTTTAATTCATTTAAAAGGGCCTGATCTTCTATCTTTGCTCGTTCTGTCAGAATACTTATCCATTCGGTTCGCTCTATCGTGTTTTTAACGTTCATTAGAATAGGTAGCACTTGATTTACCACCGCTACTTTTCCCATTGGGGTCGTCAGGTCTCCATCTGCTATGATATCATCAATAAAAGTTTCAACAAAGGGCTTAGCATTTTTCAATTTCTCAAGAAATTTTTCTGGTCCAAATTGATAGATAAACGAATCAGGGTCGTGTCCAGAAGGAAGCGAGAGAACATCGACGCTCATGCCTTGCTTCAGGAGAACTTCAAATCCCTTTTTTGTTGCTGCTTGACCGGCAGAATCGCTATCAAAAATTAAAGTGGCTCGTTTTGTATGATTCTTGAGCAAATTTGCTTGTTCTAGGGTTAAAGCGGTCCCACAAGTAGCGACGGTATTTCTGATGCCATTCTGATGGGCACGCATCTGATCAAAGTAACCCTCTACTATAAGTGCTTTATTTTGCTTCCTGATGGCTTCTTTTGCTCGGTTGAATCCAAACAAGTGTCTTCCTTTGATATACAAAGGAGTTTCCGGGGAATTAAGGTACTTCGGCTCACTTTCACCAATAACTCGTCCAGCGAAAGCTATTAGGTTACCATGAATATCCTGTAGAGGGAATATTATTCTCCCTCGAAATCGGTCATAAAAATTATTTTTGCCTGCCCCCTCTTTTTGTTTAATGAGACCTGCACGTGACAGATCATTTTTGGAGAACTTCTCCTGATTTTGTAGTTGGTGTAGGGTATCCGTCCATCCAGAAGTAGCCCAGCCAATACTATAGTCAGCGAGTAGTTTTTTGTCGTTTAACCCTCTGGAATTTAGATATTCCCTTGCTTGTTCACCACCCTTACTCATGAGTGAGAGAATGAAATAGCTCTGTGCTTTTTGGTTAATATTTAGGAGTACATCTCGTTCATTCGATTTGGCATTAGTTTGACCTGGTTTGAAAGCAGGTAACGTAACCCCGCATTTTGCGGCAAGTGTTTTGATTGCATCTAGAAATGACAGATCCTCCATTTCCATAATAAATTTAAAAATATTTCCTCCTGCGCCGCAACCAAAGCAGTGATAAATTTGTTTTTCAGGGCTTACCACAAATGACGGCGTTTTTTCAGAGTGAAACGGGCAAAGTCCCTTGTAGTTTTGTCCACTCTTTTTTAGGAGGATATTTTCCGAAATGGTATCCAGAATATCATTTCGAGAGCGTATTTCTTCTATTAAATGATCAGGAATGTGATGGTTCAAGGAGATTTTTACTAATATTTAGTTAGATTTGCAGAGTAAACTTCCTATAGTCATAACCCAAAAGAACATTGAGTATTTAACTGTTTGCTAGTGGGTATAGTAGATCATTGTTTCAGACACTCGGCAACTAAGTTTCTTATTTGACCATTGTCCGCACGTCCTTTGAACTCAGGAATAACGATTTTCATTATTCTGCCAAGGTCCTTAATGTCAACGACTTTAAGGTCTAGAATAATTTTTTGAATCCGATCTTTCAACTCCTGCTCAGAGACTTGCTCAGGTAAATACTCTTGAAGAATTGCCATCTCTTGATTTTCCTTCTCGCTGAGATCACTGCGCCCCCCCTCATCAAACATGGTCGCAGCCTCTTTCCTTTTCTTAATTTGAGTAGAAACTAGAGATATTATTTCGTCGTTATCAAGCTTTCGGCGGAGGTCAATTTCCCGGTTTTTGATCTCAGAAATAAGGCCACGGATGGTGTTCAGTTTGAGAGAGTTTCTCGCTTTNAGTGCCTCCTTCATATCCAACAGGAGGTTTTCTTTTAGATCCATAATGAAAANAGCCCACCAGTCAAAAATAAGAATATAGGGACTGTATCGTGTTTTGTCAATGGGGGGGNGATTTTTTAGGAGTTGAGGTGGTTATGAAGCCATTGCTTATAAAGGAATTATTTTGATAGTTGAAANCTTTATGACATTTTATANTGATAATGAAAGAGGTGAGAAGGGGGTCCTGTGTTAGTAAATTAAGCATGCCTCGCGATGTGAAGAAAANCCCTTTATATCCTCTTCCCAGGTGGACTCTAGGTTGTTGATGGATAGTGTGTCAGACTCTATCGCNTCTCGTAGAGTTGGATTCCCATAAAGAAGATCAATAGCTAACCGATCGTTAACAAACTCATAAGCTTCTTTTCTCCATGAAAAANTATCCGGATATAATTTCTTAATGGAAGAGAGCAAAGCTATACTTGTTACAAGTGGTTTGATCTTATTTCTTTCAGTTATGTGAAGTTGAACACCCCCGCATACTGTACCATTCCATTTTTGAAATTGAGGTTTGAAATATTGAGGCCGGAAAAACAACCCCGGAAGATTTTCTTTATTGAGTGTTTTAGCTAAAGTTTCTGCATCAATGTAGGGTGCTCCAACTTGTTCAAAGGGAATAGTCGTTCCNCTTCCTTCTGATAGAAGAGTCCCTTCAATCAGACACATCCCGGGGTATACTGTAGCCGTCGATAAGGTGGGCATATTGGGTGACGGTGAAACCCAAGGAAGACCGGTTTGATCATACCACATGGGTCGTTCCCAGCCTTCCATCGGAATTACCTTTAGATCGCACTTGATACCAAAGTATTCATTGAACAATATTGCCAGTTCACCAATTGTCATTCCGTGGCGGTTGGGAATTGGATATTGTCCGACAAAAGACNAAAACTCTTTTTCAACAAGATTACCTTCAATGGTCACCCCATTAATCGGATTGGGGCGATCGCAGACAATCATCCTTGTATTTGACTCGACACATGTTTTCATGCAATTTGCCAAAGTATAAATAAAAGTGTAGTAGCGTGAACCCACATCCTGAATGTCAAAAACTAAATTATCTATTCCGTTTAAAAGAGATGGGGAAGGAGTGAGCGAAGAAGCGTCAGCTCCATAAAGGCTTCTCACTAGGAGACCTGATAATGGTTCGGTTTCATCTGTGACGAGTGCCATGTCCTGATCGACCCCATAGACACCATGTTCAGGTGCTAATATTGTTTTTAGTTTGAATGATTTATTGTTATGAAACTTGCCGATTGAGGATTGCCCATCACTGGTCAGACTTGTTTGATTTACTACAAGGCCTAATGTGTTTCCGCAGAGATACTCATTAGGGTTGGCTAGTAGTTTTTCAAGACCGAGAGTGACTTGTTTCATTTAGTTGAACCCCGCTTGGTTGAATTTATCTTTCACTTATTGTCTACGTTGCTACTGGATGTAAACTGAAAGAGAAAAGATNCTACTGCCCTCAAAAATTTTATTTAGAGGGAAAAAATTATTAAGGCCTCAACTCTGTGCTGACGAGTCCCTTGTGAGAACGGAGGTTCCTCGTGAGGGAATTATCCGGTTAATCTTATGATTTTTATGGCTTTGGTTTGTTCGACAGGAGCATTCTTTTTGCTGGCAACTCCCATGAGTTTTTTCCAATTTTCTTTTTCCCAGGAGCGGGCTTCACCGTAAAAACGATATTCTCTTTCTTTTTTCTTGAATTGTGGATGATGAGCTATCCACATGCCTCTTTCTCTTTTTATCGGGGCCCATTGGTGGCACATTTCGTGGTATACGGTCAACTCCAGAACTGACAGAGGAACAAAATCCTGTTGCAAGCGGGGATGAATTCGAATGAGTCTTTTCTCTGGGTCGTAGGAACCAAACCTGAAAGAGGTGAGATTTTTTTTGTTCACCTTTTTNCCCCATTCGATATTTGCTTTGATTTTTGATCCAAAATACTCAGCGTTAAGTTTGTCNAATCTCTCTTTCAAGTTTACCTTGTAATCGTTCGTAAGGCCTAGAGCTGAGGGGTGTTTGTTTTTCAGTTTNCNCTTACTTAAAAGAGATAAAACTGCTTTCCTTGAACNTGCCGGCAAGTTATTTTTAGACAGAAGCTTCGTGAGTAATGTTTTTTCTAAAGCAGAGATAACGTTCTTTGGAGAAGTATCAAAACAATCAAAGTAATTTTCATTAAACACCTCTACATTGACCACAGCCTCTTGAAGGTCGATTTTTATCTGCCCCATGAAATCAAACCCATCCTTACGGCATCTAAAAACCCTTGAATAAACACGTATGTTTTTTCTGTTTCCCCGAGAGGGGCCAAATATTATGCTGCCTGATCTTGGAGCGTTTTCGGAAGTAATGGCGGGAGGTTTTTTCATGCAAGGTGACCTCTCTATAGAAAACAATATCTTGATTTGTAACTTCCAGAAAATATTACTTTAACCAAGGTGCGGTGTCTATAAGTAAAGTTCTTATGATTTGGAGTTTAGAGTAAGCTTGTAATGCAGTTTGCTTTCTGTACCGCTTTACAACTATTTAGATTTATTTTAAGCTGAAANTATGAAAACCATGGTCTGGTGGAACTTATTGAAGATTGTATTGATTGCATTCACTTTGTTAACTGGTTTCGCTTGCACAACTGCGATGGNACCAACAGCTGTCAGGACATCCTATAATAGTGCGGCAGATATAGACCTNTTNCTAGCTACCAGTGATGAGGATATAGAAAACCAAGCTCTCGATCGTTTAAAGGCGCATGGNGTTGATTCTGTTCAAGTAAAACAATTTTTGCGGGCCTCACCACTGTCCAACCAGAACCCCGTCGGAGTGCAATCAAACCTAAAACTTAAAATAAACGCGAAAACGTATTCTTACGCGCTCTACGTTCCCGAATCGGCTAAACCTAATATCCCAATGATTGTAGTTATGCACGGTATGGGGGGGAGTGGCGCTAATACAATACATAAATGGATTGAACGACTGGAAAATAAGTTTGTCATTCTTTGCCCTACCTATCCTATGGGGGCATGGTGGTCAAAAAATTCAGAAAATTTTGTCCTGCGGTTGATTCGTGAAATACGTGCTAAATATTCCATTGACNCCAATCGGATTTTTCTTTCCGGACTTTCTAATGGGGCTATTGGTGCTTACCTAATAGGAATGTTTTACCCCGACCAGTTTGCTGGCGTTGTCCCGATCGCCGGAGGTATTACCAAGCGACTTATGTCTTTCTTAGTGAACTTGAATAATACTCCTATGTATATTATTCAAGGGAAATTTGACCCTATATTTCCAATCGAGCTTACTCGCCGAACCTACAAAATTTTATCTGATTTTAAATCTCCCGTTATTTTTCGCGAACATAAAGAACACGGGGCAGCACATGGAGGTCATTTTTTACCAGAGTCTGAGGTCCCTGCCTTGGTTGAGTGGCTTACCAAACAAAAAAGAAACACCTCTCCCAAGGTGGTACGTATAACCAGAGAAGAAAACCATATGAAGCGTGTTTTTTGGGCAAGAGTCAGTAAAGGTTTAAAACTGGCCGCATTGCAAATCCCCGGTCCCGAAATGGAACCTCTCAATATTCATGATGGTAAAATTGCCACCTTATTTGCCATCGATAAGGGAGATAANCGCTTTATAGTAAGAGGGAAAAATGTCTTGGAATTTGAATTGTATCTTTCATCTGATTCTATCGATTTTAAAAAGCCAGTGGTTGTAACTTTTCAATCCATACAGGATAAAGGGGATAAACTTGCCCCAGGTGAAAAGTTTGTGGCNTATAACAAAAAAGTAGAAAAAAGCACGAGCGTTCTTCTGAGAAACTTTAAGGAGTTCCATGACAAAAAATTNCTTTATGATGCGAAAATTACTATTTCCACACAAAACACGGTCAGGTTTGCAGCANCACAATGACTCAGACAATAAATTCTTTACCAGAAAANAGAAGCCATCTCCTAGAAAGATCGAGAGAACTTCTTGGTTGGCCTTTGATTCAAGAAGCTCTTGCAGGATATGCATGTTCTCCCGTGACATCTGAACTTTGCTGCTCACTTGTTCCACACTCAGATATTGACTCCGCAAGTACTGCACTCAATACCACGGCGGAAATGGTTGAATTTCTGGAAAGAGAAAATTCTTTTCCTATTAATTCTTTTGAANACTTTCTCCCTATATTTGAAGAGGCTAAAGAAAGAGAGCTTCTAGACTCGGAGCAGTGTCTTTCTGTTTTAAAGCTATTACGTGTCGTTCGGCATGTGCGAAATTCTATAGAAAAACAAGACAGTTTCCCCTTACTAAAATTAGTTAGCAACCCACTCGATCCAGTGCCCTCTTTATACAAAGAATTAGAGCGATGCATTGACGATGAAGGAGTGATAAAAGAAAATGCTTCACCCGATCTCAAGCAGGCTACTCGTGATGTGTTTTCTGCAAAACAAAAATTAGAATCAAAAGTTGGTAAGTATTTTTCTGGTGAAACATACAAAGATGTAATTCAAGACAGTTANCACACAGAAAGGGAAGGTCGGCTTGTCATTCCTGTTAAATCGGACAAGCGTTCGCAAATAGAAGGAATTGTCCACGATAGTTCTGGAAGTGGGCAAACGCTGTATGTCGAACCATCTTCTATCGTNCCATTAAATAATCAACTGAAAATAAATAGAATAGCTGTTGATCGGGAAAAGAAAAAANTTTTACAGTTGCTGACTAAGCAGATAATTGACTCAGGAGAGATCATTTTCTCTAGTATGGAGATTCTCGTAGAACTTGACTTTATTCATGCCCGGGCTAGGCTGGCTAAGGTAATGCAAGCGAGGTTGTGCCCTATTAGACAGGGGTGTGCTTTACAGCTAAATAAAGCCTTAAACCCAGAACTTATACTAAATGGAAAAGACGTAATTCCAAATGATATTGCCTGGGATCAATCGACGCATGTAATTATCATATCGGGCCCAAACACGGGAGGGAAAACTGTAACACTTAAAACAGTTGGTTTGATGACCCTTATGGTTCGTGCAGGACTTTTTTTGCCCGTTGATAAAGAATCCCATATTCCATTTTATCCAGAAGTATATGCTGATATTGGAGACGAACAGAGTATAGAGCTCAGTTTGTCAACCTTCTCAGCCCATATTAAAAAGATTATTCATATTATGAACCATGCTGCCTCAGGTTCACTCATTTTACTCGATGAGCTGGGAATAGCTACGGATCCACACGAAGGGGCCTCTTTAGCAGAAGCCATGCTGACCGAGTTAAATGATAAAGGGGTAACAACTCTTGTTTCTACACACTACATGGCATTAAAGCTTCTTGCACAAACACACAGTGGATTTATTAATGCATGCACGGAGTTTGATTCTAAATCACAGACACCAACCTACCGCCTAATTTTTGGAGTACCTGGTCATAGCGCTGCAATCGACATTGCCGAACAGCTTGGTCTTAATGCGGCAATAACGAAACGCGCAAGAAAGATTTACCAGTCGCAAGATACGCGAGCTGATGAGGTGCTAAAAGATTTGACTCAACAGCGAATAGAGTTGCTAAAAGAAAAAGAACTGTTGCAATCTAGGAACCTCAAGCTGGAGGTTTTAACGAGGCAACAAAGTGAACTTACTGAGAGCCTTCAAGAAAAAGAAAAAAAATTTAAATTTGAAAAATCAAAACGAATACAAGCTTCTGTTCGGGAAGCGAAAAACCAGGTTCGCCAAATGATGCAGGAAGTTAAGGGAAGCGCAGACATCTCAAAACTTCGTAAGGCAGAACGTGAACTTGGGATGATGGGGAGAATACCGTTGTCCGCACATCGAGACGATCTTTCTGAATGGAAAATTGATCCTGAGAAACTAAAGGAAGGCGATTCGGTATTGATTGAAAGTTATGGGGCAACAGGAATTCTATTGGAAAATCCCACAGGAAAAAAGAAAGTCCGAGTGGGTTTGGGGAAAATAGAAACTGTTATAGCAACTGATAGATTAAAAGGAAGTTTAAAGAAAAAACGTGCCGCGGATAAGATTTCGGAACAAATCAGTGTGAATATTCACACGGAGTTGACGTCACAGGTAAAAAAAACTTGCGACCTTCGGGGAATGAGTTCTGAGGAGGCACTCCCCGCTATGGAAAACTTTCTGAGTCAGGCGATTGCTAATGAAATTAGACAGACGACAATAATTCACGGTCATGGAATGGGAACAATCAAAAAACTCGTTAGGGACTACCTTTCTTCAACTGGAATTTGTACGAAGTTTTCCCCTGCTTCAAGAGAAAACGGAGGGGATGGTGCGACAATAGTTGAATTCTAGGAATTAAAATATAACACTACTTGTCAATCAAATACCTTGACCAAATGGTCAAAACGATTTTTTGATTTCTTGATTTTTTCCTCATTGCCCAGAACACAGACATTGCCAGACTCTTTTATTTTTCTGAATAGACCGGCAAAAGATTTAATATCCTCTAAACGAGTTGACAGTAATTCATCTCGCCGTTTCTGTTTTAACGCGTATGTTTTCCCAGTTAAGTATTCAACCATTGAAGCAGACCCCTTTCGGTCTGCTGTCATTGGTGGATCCAGGCGTCCTACACAACCAATCAAAATCTTAGTTAACTCTTTATCTGAAATGTCCAGATTTTTAAGGTAATCACCAATTTGGTCATATATATCAAGCGTCTCAGTTAAGTTTGGATCTCGGTACGAGACCAACCCATAATCACCGCTATAGGAATCAAAGGAACTTTGTGAACCATAGGCTCCTCCTTGAACACGAACCCTGTCCCATAAAAAACAAGTACGAAGAACAGCATTCAAAACATCAAATTTTCCACTATATTCCATACCTAATTCAAATAAATTGGTTCCTTTTCCAACAAATTGCACTGAGCTTACTGTTAAAAAGGCTTCGTTTACTGGTCCGATTTTAAACTTTAAGATTGCAGGAGTTTGCTTTTTTGTAGATAAATTTTGAGTTAGACTCATAACTCTTTTTTCAATTCTTTTATAGTCATTTTCAGGAGCAGTAATGTTCACAAAAATATTTTCTTTAGTAAATAAGCTTTGTGTAACACCCTTGAATTCTTCAGCCACTTCGTCAGGATTCTTTTCTGCGCGGTCTAGTAATGTTTCTAGGAATCTATAATAAGAAATTCCGTCGGTAAGTTCGTTGTATTGGCCTAAGGAAGACTGGTATGAATTAAGTCGAGAGAGGACATAATGGTTTCCTGAAGATAAAATAGAATCCTCCATTGAGGCTTTAGAACTCTTTATAATCTCAACCAAACGTTTAGGGTTATTAAAGTCATATTCCAAAATCACCTCATCCCAAATATCAAAAAGGTGATCCAGGTTTTCCATAAGAGCTTTTCCGCTAAAGAAAATACGTGATAATAAGCTTTTATGATCATTGATTCTAGTTGAAGTGAAATGCCAGGAACGAAGCCCTCCCGTATGGATACCAAGTAGTTGCGATATTTCCATGTAACTATGTTTGCGTGTCCCCATACCTAAAACCAAATTACCAACAAGTGAAAGGTAGGGGATTTTATCAAGAGGGATACTGAGCGCATCGAAACCAATTTGAACATAAGCTATATTATTTGTGAATAAATCATGAAATAAAATCTTAGGTTCGGATTCTTTTCTTAATTCCATCGGGAAACGTTCACTCTCAACTTCAATATCATGGATATCTAAACTTGGTAGTTTTTCTAAGGCTTCTGGAGAATCTGGTTTGATCTGCATTGCCTGGAGCTCTTGAGTTTTCTGGACAAGGTTTTTAATGTCATTTTGTGACATGGAGCCTTTCAAAGCCCGCATATTTTTTCTAACCTTGGCATCTTTTTTCTTCTCAAGGTCTGGCTTAGGTTTAGCAAGCATTACACTCTGATGATTATTATTTAAAAGGTACTTATCTATTAAATTTTCAAAATATCTTTCTTTTGACTTACGTTTAATTTTTCCCATCAGTTTGTCATATTTTAAATGCATAAAAGGGTCTGAATCATATAACCAGGAAGCTAAGGTCTGAATGTTGTAGACAATACCCTTTGGAAAACCACCAAAATTTGATTCGCGCAGTTTGAAGTCGATCGAATTTACAGCCGACTTGACCATGTTTTCCTCAATTCCATTATCAACAAGGTTTTTTAGGGTTGAGAAAATAAGTTCAATGATTTGGTCTTCGTTGTCGGTTTCTGTGCCTTTAAGTCCAACGGCAAAGGTTGTTTCGAAACGATTGTCATCAAATCCACCGCCNATCACCTCGCTTCCAAACTCAGAGTCGAGCAATGCTTTACGTAGCGGAGATGCAGAAGTTCCAAGCAATAAATAACTTAAAATATTAAAAGCAAGNCAATGCTCATGGTTGGTTGACTTATCTAGTTTGAATCCCACGATAACAAACGTTTTCTTGNCTAGAGATTCATCTTTTGATACAGGATAGAAAATTTCTTTTCGCTTAGGTTTGCTAAATCGCCTTTGTGCGTTAACAGCAGATTCAATTTCAATGGACTCAAAATCTTTGAGGTATTCATTATCTAGAAAATTTAAATATTCCAGTGTNTCTCCATCGCCATAAAAGAAAATACGACTGTTCGATGGGTGATAATGTTTATTGTGAAAACTTTTAAACTCTTCATAGGTTAAATCCGTAATAGCTTCAGGGTCACCGCCCGATTCAAAACCATAAGTCGTGCTTGGAAAAAGTGAATGAGCTAAGTGTCGATCTAAAATGCTTTCGGGGCTTGAGAAAACACCCTTCATTTCATTAAAGACGACNCCTTTATAAGTGATATTCTTATCAGGACGTTCCAACTCGTGATGCCATCCCTCCTGCATAAATGTTTCTTCTGTGATGTTTGGATAAAATACAGCATCTAGGTAAACATCCATCAAATTGAAAAAATCTTTCTTATTACGACTTGCTACTGGATACATGGTTTTATCAGGAAAAGTCATCGCATTGAGAAAGGTCTGTAAACTACCTTTCAATAACTCCAGAAACGGTTCTTTAACAGGATACTTGCGTGATCCACATAAGACACTGTGTTCAAGAATATGGGCAACTCCTCGATCGTTAGATGGAGGCGTCTTGAATGTTGCGCTAAAAACTTTATTATCGTCATCATTCTCCATTACAAGAACTTCTGCACCAGTTTTTAAATGAGTAAACAGCAATGCTAACGAATTTAATTCAGAAATCGATTCTTGCTGATTCAATCGGAATCCCGAATAATTTTTCCCTAATTCAAAACCCATTATTTCCCTTTCGTTTTTCTGCTAATGAAAACATCCTTAATCACTTTAAAAAAATACCTACTTGTTTGGATGTCAATTTAAGTATGATAGGTTCATCTAATCTAATTAATCAAACGGAATCCTGATAATCTATAAAGCCTTTATATCTAAGCCTATTGGACAGTGGTCTGAGCCCATTATCTTGGGATATATACATGAATTTTTTACCTTTTTCATTAAATCTTCGGTAACGAAAAAATAATCGATACGCCATCCAATATTTTTCTTACGGACATCAGCTCTATAGCTCCACCAAGTGTAATGATCTGGTTCCTGGCAGAATTCACGGAAAGTATCAATGTATCCATGTCCGATAAATTTGTCCACCCAGGCCCTTTCTTCCGGAAGAAATCCTGAGTTTTTTTCATTTGGCTTAGGGTTTTTTAAGTCAATAGCCTTATGAGCTGTATTTACATCTCCGGTGATGACCAGTTTTTTACCCTTTTTACGCAAAGCTTCACAATGGTCGAGGAAGGCATCATAAAAATCCATTTTATACTTTAGACGTTCCGGACCACTGGTACCATTTGGGAAGTAAATATTTAACAGGTCAAAATCTTTGTATTCAAGTCGGATGATTCTTCCTTCCACATCAAANCTATCAATTCCCATCCCCAGGTGAACTCCTAGGGGCTTTTTTTTNGTTAAAATAGCCACGCCACTATACCCTTTACGTTGAGCTGGATTCCAAACAGCATGATAGCCGGAGGGGTTTGCAACATCTTCCGTCAGGTCATTTGGTGTAGCCTTGATTTCTTGTAGGCACATTACATCGGGGGCTTCGGTATGAAACCAGTCCATAAAGCCCTTTCGAACGGCAGCGCGTATGCCATTTACATTCCAACTCAAAATTTTCATATCCACCCTCGCACTTAAAGCATAACTGCTGTTTAATTATATTAAAAAACCCCATAAAACCTGTTTGCGACCCGATATACTCTCATAAAAATCTGGTTGAACCAATGGATAAAGTCTAATCATTTGGATTGGGTTTTCAGGAGATCTTAATTTAGTGATGTCTTAGAAAATTCATGATAAAAATGTTTGTCTAATGGTAAAGCNACACATTAATATTCTTATAGTGCAGGATAGAAGCTGAGTGAANATGCCTACTCCAGAACTATTAGTCAAAAACTTAAAANTATCTTTTGCGGTTTTAAAAAAAGAGTTGATAGCTGTTCGTGGAATCAGTTATCAACTCAACCAAGGCGAGATACTAGCATTAGTTGGAGAATCGGGTTGTGGTAAAACCGTCAGCGCTCTTTCCATATTAAGGCTTATTCAAGAACCGCCTGGAAAAATTATGAGTGGAGAAATTCTTTTTTCTGGTAAAGACCTTTTAAAACTCAAGAAAAAAGAATTACAGAATCTGAGGGGAAAAGATATCGCGATGATCTTTCAGGATCCAATGACCTCATTGAATCCTGTTCTCACTATAGGGGAACAAATCATTGAAACACTCTTGCGCCACACTTCCCTCTCCCGAAAAAAAGCTAGGGAAAAATCTTTTAGGCTTTTAGAGCAGGTNGAAATCCCTTCCCCGAAGCAAAAATTAGATCAATATCCACATCAATTAAGCGGTGGGATGAGGCAAAGGGCNATGATTGCTATGGCACTTTCATGCTCTCCGCGTATTCTTATAGCCGANGAACCAACAACAGCACTCGATGTTTTAATACAGGCACAAATACTTAGCCTTCTAAAAAGAATAAAAAATGATACTCAGATGTCTATTCTACTCATTACTCATGATTTNGGNGTTGTTGCTGAAGTAGCAGAGCGTGTCATGGTGATGTATGCNGGTGAAATAGTCGAGTCGGGNTTAGTTGATGATATTTTTCGTTCTCCNCTACATCCTTATACGTTAGGTCTTATGGAGTCCATCCCTAAATTGGAAACNACTCAACAGAAGCTTCCAAAACTAAAAGAAATATCAGGGANGNTGCCTTCTTTGTTGCAAGTTCCTACTGGGTGTCCATTTCATCCTCGTTGTTCCGCAGCAGAAACACGTTGTAAAACAGACAAACCAAAACTTAAGAAAATATCCCAGACTCATTCAGTGAGCTGCTGGTTACACTAATGAAGACACAAATAGAATCACCTCATCCTGTTTTACTTGAGGTGAAAAATCTAAAAAAACACTTCCAGGTCAAGATGCCTAACCATGAAAGACAAACGGTGCACGCTTTGAATGGAATCTCCTTTTTGCTTCGGGAAGGTGAATCATTAGGTTTGGTCGGAGAATCTGGTTGCGGGAAATCAACAGCTGCGCGTGCGATACTGAGGTTAGTAGAACCTACCTCTGGAGAGGTCTTTTACCGAAATCATAACCTGATTGCTCTGAAACAAAATAAACTGCGTTCTCTCCGAAAAGAAATGCAAATCATCTTCCAGGATCCCCTTGCATCTCTAAACCCAAGAAAATTAATTAGGAAAATTTTGGAAGAGCCTTTTGATATACATGGTTTTTCTGAATCAAAAGATAAAGAAAGTCGTGTCTCATCACTGTTAAAAAGAGTTGGCCTCACACCTGATCAGGCAGAAAAATATCCACACGAATTTAGCGGCGGTCAATTGCAGCGAATAGGAATAGCACGCGCCATAGCACTAAACCCGAGTTTAATTATTGCTGATGAACCGGTCTCCGCTCTGGATGTTTCGATTCGTGCCCAAATAATAAACCTGCTGCTTGATCTTAAAGAATCAATGAGGATATCCTATCTATTTATTTCCCATGACATGACCATCATCAGACACTTCTGTGACCGGGTGGCGGTTATGTACCTTGGTAAAATAGTTGAGATTGCCGACAGTGTGACACTCTTTAGTAATCCACTTCACCCATATACTGAAGCGTTGCTAGCGGCAGTCCCTTCGATTGACCTAGATTCAAAAAAACAAAATTTAAAAATTAAAGGTGATCTACCAAATACTATTGATATGCCTAAAGGGTGCGTTTTTTATTCACGATGTCCCATTCGAGAGAAAAAGTGCGAGCAATCTTCCCCACAACTTACTGGGGAATATTCTTTTCACCAAGTTGCCTGTTTTCTACGTGAGTGAGGTTGATTTTGTGGGATGGGTCGCCCGTATTAGCCATGAGTGTGTTTAATACATCTTTCCGATTAGAAATTAAGGGGTATTCGAACACCGCCATTATAAGTCCAACGGATTAAAGGTTAAGTGAGGGTTTTTTGTCTACCCTTCAACTCTCAGATATTTTTTCTACAGCGGGAAGTCCACTCACGGGGGAGGCGTGATGAAGAATCATCTTCCACTCTTCATTGACCTTTTTAAATAGGTTGGTAGAGTGGACTTTTGATAATTGCACGCCACTAGAGAGTATAGAAAATAGGTTTTCCTGACAGGTTACCCATGCAAGGTTTTCTGAGGCAGTAACCTCAATATGTGAAAGTTTGATTTCTAGGTCGTGCCCTGATGAAAAAATTTTCTGCCAACTGACCATAATCCTGTCAAATCCAGTCAGGACGTCCCACCCCGGGTGAATACACTGCGAAATTGGATCGTTCAACCAAATCCCGACCATAAGCTCTATATCATTTTTATTAAAGGCATCATAAAACCTTTGATTGGTTTTCAGCACTTCTTTTTCACTCATAAAAAAATACCTCAAAGCTAGTAAAATTCTATTGGGATGCTTCCAACAGGTATTCAATTGCATCAAAGGTGTCCTTAGATTCCCAGTTTTTTGCACCATCTACGCGCGCTACAACTCTACCTTCATGATTTATCACATAAGTAAATGGGATCGTCATTGATGGGTAAAGCCTCTCGACCTCCCCTTTTTTGTCTAATAAAACGGGAAAGGTAAGTCTATACTCGTCAACAAAAGATTTAATTTCAGATTCCGCATTTTTATCGAGTGTCACTGCTAGAACCGTCACTCTTTCGGAACGGTAACGACGATAAAGCTTCTCAAAAGAAGGCATTTCTACTCGACAAGGGGCACACCATGTCGCCCAAAAATTAAGAATGACTACTTGCCCGCGATAGTTCTCAAGACTTTCGTAGTTACCCTTTAAGTTTCGCAAGGTAAAGTTAGGGGCTAGGTATCCTACCTCCGGTTTTTCCTGGCTGAAGTTTTTACTAACTTGAACATCGGAAATAGAAATAGGGGTTTCTGCAAAGTGCTCGAAGAAAAAAAGAATAGCTCCAATAAAAGCAATAATGAAAAGAAGGACATGCCTCTTAGTTGGAATATAAATGGTCTTTTTTGAGTCGTTCAACTTCATCTCTCATCATCTCAACTTTTACTCTCTGACCCATCAACACAAAATAAAGTAGTGTAAAAGCTCCGAGAGATAACAAAAGCGTGCTTACCATAGAAGGATCCATTCCTGCACCCAAACCTTCTGATGATATCATTTTAGGTGGGGGGTGGAACGTGCGCCACCATAAAACAGAAAAGTGAATGAATGGAATATCAAGAAACCCAACAATGCCTAGAACTGCAGCGAAACGAGCACGCATAGATCCCATATCAGTTTGATAGCGAAGCATTAAATACGATACGTAAATAAGCCACAAAATTAGAGTGGATGTCAATCGAGCGTCCCACACCCACCACGCACCCCAAATTGGTCGTGCCCAAATTGGTCCCGTAATCAAAACTAGCGAACAAAAAATAACACCAATTTCAGCGGAAGCCAGGGCATATATGTCCCACTCTCTTTCCTTTTTCCACAGAAAAAGAATGCTGCAGAAAAACAACAAAAAAGGCAAAAAAGGCCAACCATGCCGCAGGAATATGAAAATACATTATGCGTTGTACTGCCCCCTCCGTTTGTTCTGTTGGCACATAAACAAAAATAGCTACCATAGCTAATAGGAAAGCAATAACTGTAAGCCAGGTTAGAATTGAGCTGTTTTCTTGTTTTTCGTCACTCATCCTGCGATCCTTTTTTAACAGCTTCCTTTATAAGGTCCAAGTCGTTTTGTAGAGACTGTTGATATCTTTTGATTCGGAACAAGTAATAAAAAATTCCGCCCCACACAAAGATATTAGCCGCAAATAAATATTCCAGGTTATCCATTCAAGTTATTCCTCCAGAACAAAATCTATCACCATTATGGAAATAGCAATATATATGATATCAAAACACAAGGTCAAACTTACCCAGTTCATCATGCTCGATAATGGTTCGCCTGCAAGCACCTGACCTGTCATTCTCACCGACCCGATAATAATTGGAATTATCAGCGGNTACAATAGTATTGGTAGCATAATATCACGCGCCTTAAGGTTTGCNGATAAGGAAGAAAGAAGAGTTCCAACTGCGCAAAATCCTAGCGTGCCCACAAAAATCACATATAACAATGGTAGTAGGTGTGGAAGCAGGTCAATATTAAAAAAAACCATGAAAAGTGGTAGGGTAAATATCTCCATAATTAACAAAAACACGAAGTTGCTAACCAGTTTTCCAAAATAAAGTGCGGTCCTGTCCATGGGCGCTAGAAGCAACCCCTGCAGGCAGCCATTTTCCTTCTCTAGCATGAATGATCGATTGAGCCCAATTGTTCCTGCAAATAAAAATGCTACCCACAGCACGCCAGGTCCAACTTCGCTTGCTTTGATGAGACTAAGATTGATTGAAAAAATGAAAATAATGACCACAAGAAGTGCGAAAATAAACATTGAGCTAAATAATTCGCGTGTCTTTATTTCTGTAATAAAGTCCTTCCAGATAATTGTTGTCACCTGACTGAAGTACTTTTTCATAGAGATAGCAAAGCTCCCAACTTATACCTCATTACTGTATGGATTTTGTGTAAAGGTTTTTAAAGTTACTTTGTTCTATACAATTAACCGACTCGAAAAGAGAAAATTTTCCTCTGTTTTGTATTGCCACCCGGTCGCACATTTCAAGGCCGCAGGAAATATCATGCGTTGTCATAAGAATGGTTCGTTTTTCCGTGTGTAAACCACGCAAGCGATCCTTGAGTTCGCTNGTTGCTTGTAAATCCAACCCGGTAAAAGGTTCATCTANAAATAAAACTGAAGGANCATGCAAGGTGGCTCTAGCTATAGCTACTCTCTGCTGCATTCCTCTGGAAAAAGTCCGTATCGGGTCATACCTACGCAATTCGAGCCCGACCTCTTTAATGGATAGGTTGGCTCTTTCTTCTGGGTTGTCTAGACCATAAAGTTTGGCGTAAAACAAAAGATTTTCTAAAGCGGTAAGGTCTGGATACAAACAGGTCGCATGAGATATCACACCAATATTGTTTCTTAGCTCCACATTACCTTCCAAAGCATCAAACCCAGTTACAGTTGCTGATCCAGAAGTAGGGCGTGTAAGTCCGGAAAGAATTTTGATCAGAGTCGTCTTTCCTGCCCCATTAGGACCAAAAACAGTAAGGAACTCTCCTTTGTATAAGTCGAAACTGATTCCACTCAAAACTTGTAGGTAACCAAAATCTTTGCGAAGATCTTGAACTCGAATAACAGGATTAGATGAATCTGAATAGATATGTTTACTCATACGGGATACCTATAGAAGGCTAA
>JGI26382J51730_1000278_pt1 | contig 26964 bp, 32 predicted proteins | sample SaaInlV_165m_DNA_2_FD_51730 | JGI IMG/M metagenome (IMG submission 51730) | reverse complement strand
TGTAATAATTACTCAGGGTATGTCTAAAGGAGTGGAAATTCTTCTGCTCTGTTTCTAACTGTCCGACATTTACATTCTTCTTAAATGTTCGGTTAAACCATTTTGAAAATCCCTGACTATACCCATCTCGGACTCTTTAAGTTCATATGGATTCTTCTGTTTACTCTTTTACCCAGAACCTAATATTTGTTAGTTTTAGTTCAGAATGTTTCAATCGGTTATTTCTTTTCTTTAATTTATAAAAGTGAGAACCAATTAAATTCCCACTATATTCTGTTCCGTTAGGGGATTTGATATTTTTAGAATTTAGGTAATCCGAAATTTGTTTATTACCCATTCCATCTTCTCTTAAAGACGAAATGAGTCTGTTAACTTCTTTGAATTTTTCTATTGCGGGGAACTTTGATATTACCTCTGTTTTAAATTTAACCTCAAAGGTAACAACTAAAGTATCTGGGTTTTTTACTGGTGGGAAAGGGTATTTAATTTCTTTAATACTACTCAACTGTCACTGATTTTGCTAAATTTCTCGGTTGATCTACATCAGTACCCTTTAATACCGCAACATGATAGGCCAGTAACTGAAGTGGAATGCTTAACTGTCCGCCTCTGGCACTGACTTCCTGGATATTGGAACGCAACTTTTCTAACAATGAATTATTTGGGGCCACGGTAATTACCGGCATGGCATTATCAATTAAAGCTAATGGTCCATGCTTGAGCTCACCTGCAGGATAGGCCTCCGCATGAATATACGAGATCTCCTTAAGTTTTAAAGCACCCTCCATTGCGATCGGGAATTGACTCCCCCGACCCAAAAAAAGAGCATTATTTTTATCGGAAAAACGCTCAGCCAATTGTTTAATTTCATCATCAAGCTGTAGCACACTCGTAATATATTTCGGTAAATCCATTAATTCGGATAGAATTTTTAGTTCTAAGTTCTCATCTAAATCAAAGCGCCGACCTATGGCTATCACCAATAAATATAACACCGCTAATTGCGTCGTAAAGGCCTTCGTTGAGGCTACACCTATTTCAGGCCCGGCATTCGTTAGCATGACTAAATCAGACTCCCGCACCAACGAACTCTCCGGTACATTACAGATAGCTAATGAATACGTCGCCCCTAATCGCTTAGCTTCCTGCAATGCTGCTAAGGTATCCGCCGTTTCTCCGGATTGTGATAACGTTACAATTAAAGTGTCTTTATCAATAATGGGATAACGGTATCTAAATTCGCTTGCTACTTCAACCGAACAAGGAACCCGCGCTAATTTTTCAAACCAATACCGAGCGACTAACCCCGCATGATAACTGGTACCACACGCTAAAATTTGCACAGATTTTATTTGATTAAAAATCTCACTGGCATTGTGTCCAAACGAACATTCATTTAATCGCCCTTCAATTATCCGGCCTGCTAATGCCTGCTCTATCGCCTGTGGTTGCTCATAAATTTCTTTCAACATGAAGTGCCGAAAAGAGCCTTTTCCGACTATATCCGCATTTAATTTACTTTCTTGTATAGGCCTGTCTACTGGCTCATCCTGTGCATTATAAATGGTTAATTTTTCACAACTCAGTTCAGCAATATCACCGTCTTCAAGAAAAATAAATCGCTGTGTCACCGGCAATAAGGCGGCAATATCTGAAGCTATAAAATATTCACCAATCCCAATGCCAATCACCAAAGGACTACCTTTACGACAGGCAATCAGTTGTTCAGGGTTATCGCGCGCAATAACCCCGAGCGCATAGGCACCTGTTAACTGTTTGAGTGTTTTCTTGACTGCCACTAATAAATCCGTTGAATCCGCCATTTGCTCAACGATTTCATTCACAATGACTTCCGAATCGGTTTCAGAATTAAGGTGATAACCTAACTGCTGCTGTTTTTTTCTTAATGGTTCATGATTTTCAATAATACCATTATGAACAATCGCGACACGATTCTGACAAATATGGGGATGTGCATTCTCTATAGAAGGTTTACCATGCGTGGCCCAACGGGTATGCGCAATACCGANCTGACCCCGAACAGGATGATCACGTAATGCCGATTTCAGTTGACTCACCTTCCCGATCTGCCGATTTCGATGTATTTCATTATCTGCGATCACGGCAAGTCCGGCTGAATCATAACCCCTATACTCTAAGCGGCTCAACCCTTCCAGTAAAATAGGGACTGTATCCCGTTGGGTAACCGCCCCGACAATTCCACACATAAGCTATCCTTTCTTAACCGGGCGCCGCCAACCCTTAATTGTGATTTGTTTGGCTCGACTGAGTGTCAGTTGCTCTTCTGGTGTGTTTTTGGTAATCGTCGACCCTGCTGCAATAGTCGAATTCTTACCCACCGTCACCGGTGCAACCAATTGGGTACTTGAACCGATAAAGGCACCGTCTTCAATAATGGTTAACGACTTATTAATGCCGTCGTAATTACAGGTAATCGTCCCAGCACCCACATTAACACTCTCACCTATTTGACAATCTCCGATATAGCTTAAATGATTAACTTTACTGCCCTGCCCAATAATTGATTTCTTCACTTCAACAAAATTACCAATATGTACAGATGATTGGATTTCTGCCGCAGGTCTTAATCGTGCAAAAGGTCCAATCCGTGAATCAGCACCCACAGTGGCATTTTCAATGACACAATTTGCCAATATCTCAACGCCATTCGCAATTTTAGAATTTTTAATCACACAATTAGGCCCAATAGTCACCCCATCGCCAATTTCAAGGGTCCCCTCTAAAATCACATTAACATCAATAGAAACATCTTGTCCCAGCTTAGTTATCTCGCCCCGCAAATCAAAACGATTAGGGTCTGCTAAGGTAACCCCTTGTAACATTAATATTTCAGCCTGTTGTGCCTGATAAACTCGCTCCAAATAACTCAGCTGACTTTTATTATTTACCCCTAATACTTCACTACTATGAACCGGCTGACTGGTTTTAATTGCAACACCTTCACTCACGGCCAGCGCGATAATATCAGTCAAATAATATTCATTCTGAGTATTATTATTTTCTAATAACCTTAACCACCGTTTTAATGACGCCCCTGCTACCGCCAAAATACCGGTATTTACCTCCCGAATTTGTTTAACCTGCTCTGACGCATCTTTTTCTTCGGTAATGTTAATGACCTGGTTCTTGTTATCTCTAACAATACGCCCATAACCTTTCGGCTGGTCCAATTCAACGGTTAATAACGCTAATGTCTTATCCGATACATCGGCCAGTAAAACCTTAACCGTTGCTAACTTCAATAAAGGCACATCACCATACAATATCAAAACCGTATCGTTATCATTTATTTGACTTTCTGCTTGCTGCACCGCGTGTCCCGTGCCCAATTGTTCTGCTTGTTCTACCCAACTCACCGATAACGAGTCCAAGGCCTTTCGAACTGTCTCACCGCCATGGCCATAAACAATGGTAATTGTATTATCTTCCAATTCCTGGCAAAGGTCATAAACATGTTCAACCAACGGCTTTCCAGCCAGAGGGTGAAGTANCTTAGGCTGCATAGAACGCATTCGTGTTCCTTTACCCGCTGCTAAAATAATGCTTTTTATTGCCATATATAATCCTTTCCTGACATCGAATAGTTCTAAACTTTCATGCTTTGCATGGGTTCTGACAGCGTCACTACAGGAGTATCTTGTTGTAAATATTTATTCTGTTGATGATATGAATTAATCGATGAATTAATCTCAGCGACAGCATGAACCTGATCTAACCAACCGTCTATTCGCACCCATTTCCCCTCCTCCAAGTCTTTATAATGCTCAAAAAAATGACTAATGGTGTCTAGAGACCCTTGGGGTAAATCGTGAAAATCTTTAACCTGATTGTAATAAGAGGTTAATGAAGCAATAGGCACTGCCAGAATTTTTGGGTCCTTACCTGCCTCATCGCGCATATCCAATAAACCCACGGCTCGACAACGGATAACACACCGTGCCAATAATGGAACCGGTGTAATAACCAAGACATCGACCGGGTCACCATCATCCGATAAAGTTTGTGGAATATAACCATAATTAGTCGGGTACTGCATGGCTGTGCCCATAAAGCGATCGACCGATAATGCGGCTGACTCTTTATCGATCTCATATTTAACTGGATGACTCTGTGCTGGAATTTCAATGATGACATTAAAGTCATCGGGGATATTATTACCTGATTTTACACGGTCTAATGGCATAGCATTCCTTTACTTAATTACATTTTTCATAATGGGTAAAATTCAATAGTTAAGCCACTACTATTCTAATTTATAGCATAATATTGTTAACGACCCATACAAAAAAACCCGCCAGTCATTTTCAGAACTGCCGGGTCTTAAATTTAATCACACGTCAAAACTATCGCGATCGGCGTCTTAATCTATTTAAGGTCTGCAGTTGCATAACCGCCTGTGCTAATTCAGAACGCGCCTTGGCATAATCCACCGAGGCCGTTTTATCGGCTAAGGCCTCTTCTGCTCTTGCCCGTGCTTCAAGCGCTACAGACTCATCAATATCGGCCGCTCTGATAGCTGTATCCGCTAAAATAGTCACAAGATGGGGCTGCACCTCAATAACACCGCCAGATACATAAAAGGGGTGACTCTCTCCCTCGCTAATCTTCACGCGCACTTCCCCAGGAACTAAATTTGAGATAAATGGGGCATGACGGGGCGCAATACCCACTTCGCCCATTTCAGCGGGTGCAAAAACCATCTCAGCGAGTCCTGAAAAAATCTCACCTTCTACACTTACTATATCTACATGTACCGTCATCGTCATTTTTTCGTTCTCGTTCGGCTATTAACCGTTCATCTTTTGGGCTTTTTCTAGGGCTTCATCAATAGTGCCGACCATATAAAAAGCTTGCTCTGGAATATCGTCGTATTGGCCTTCAATGATTCCTTTAAAGCCCGCAATAGTATCTTTAAGTGAAACATACTTACCCGGTGAACCGGTAAATACCTCAGCAACAAAGAAAGGTTGCGATAAAAATCTTTGAATTTTGCGCGCTCGTGTCACGGTTAATTTATCTTCTTCTGATAATTCATCCATGCCTAAAATAGCGATAATATCTCTAAGTTCTTTATAACGCTGCAAGGTCCCTTGTACATTCCGTGCCACTTCATAATGCTCATCACCAATGACCTGTGGATCTAACTGGCGACTGGTTGAATCTAATGGGTCAACCGCAGGGTAAATACCTAATTCAGCAATTTGACGAGACAATACAACCGTTGCATCTAAATGCGCAAATGTTGTCGCTGGCGATGGATCCGTTAAATCATCGGCAGGGACATAAACCGCCTGTATCGAGGTAATTGAACCCGTTTTAGTCGACGTAATACGTTCTTGCAAAACACCCATTTCTTCAGCCAACGTAGGCTGATAACCTACCGCCGATGGCATCCGGCCTAATAAGGCAGAAACCTCGGTACCCGCTAAAGTATAACGGTAAATATTATCAACAAAGAACAAAACATCACGCCCTTCATCACGGAAATATTCCGCCATGGTCAAGCCTGTTAAGGCAACACGTAAACGGTTTCCAGGTGGCTCATTCATTTGACCATAAACTAACGAGACCTTATCAATAACATTCGAATCCGTCATTTCATGATAAAAATCATTCCCTTCTCGTGTTCTTTCACCCACACCGGCAAATACAGAAAAACCACTGTGTTCTATCGCAATATTCCGGATTAACTCCATCATATTAACGGTCTTACCTACACCGGCTCCACCAAATAAACCGACCTTTCCACCCTTAGCAAACGGGCAGACTAAATCAATTACTTTAATACCTGTTTCTAATAGTTCATCTGCAGGCGCTTGGTCTTCATAACTGGGTGCTTTACGATGAATTTCCCATTTGTCTTTTTCACCAATAGGACCTTTCTCATCAATCGGCTCACCTAACACATTCATGATTCGGCCTAAGGTCTTCTGACCAACAGGAACCGATATTGCAGCCCCTGTATTTTTAACTGCCATTCCACGACTTAAGCCATCTGATGATCCCATCGCAATCGTTCTAACAACACCGTCACCGAGCTGTTGTTGAACTTCTAAAACGATGTCTTTTGCTTCAATAATTAACGCGTCATAAACCCTCGGTAATTCTTCACGTGAAAATTCCACGTCAACGACGGCGCCAATGATCTGTACGATTTTACCCGAACTCATTATATAGTCCTCTATGTACCTAAATATTTAAATTAATTTGCCCACATTAAACTGCTGCAGCCCCTGCAACAATTTCCGATATTTCCTGTGTAATAGCGGCTTGTCTTGCTTTGTTATAAACCAACTGTAATTCGTCAATCAATGTACCCGCATTATCAGAAGCACTCTTCATTGCCACCATCCGTGCGGCTTGTTCACAAGCATTGTTCTCTATTAAACCCTGAAGAACAATGGACTCAATATAACGCACCATCAAGGCGTCTAAAACNTCAACCGCATCTGGCTCGTAAATATAATCCCAGTTCCCTTTCAGTTCTTCCTGAATTTCTCCAGCCTTGACCGGAACTAATTGCTTGATTTGCGGATCTTGCGTCATCGTATTGACGAACTGATTATGAACCACATGAATTTCATCAATAGTCCCTTGCTCATAACCATCAAGCATAATTTTGATAATACCGACGATGTCTACTAAGTGTGGTGTATCACCCAATTTTTGAATCTGGCCGACGATATTGGCACTAATATTTCTGAAATAACCCGCGCCTTTTTGCCCAATCGTACAAACATCAATTTCGATCTGTTCAGAATTCCATTGCTGCATTTGAGCCACAGTTTTTCTAAACAGATTTGAGTTCAAACCACCACACAAACCCCGGTCTGATGAAATCACGATCAAACCAATACGTTTGCACTGCTTTTTTTCAACCAAAAAAGGATGCTTATATTCTGGGTGTGCGTGCGCTAAATGCTTAATAATCTGTGCGATCTTTTCTGCATAAGGACGCGTTGCACGCATTCGATCTTGCGTTTTACGCATTTTACTCGCCGCCACCATTTCCATCGCGCGGGTAATCTTTTGCGTATTTTTAATACTCGCAATTTTGGTGCGTATTTCTTTTCCAACTGCCATTATCTGATCCGTTTACCAGCTTTGTGTTTTAACAAAGGCATCAATAGCCGCACGAATTCCAGCTGAAATTTCATCAGAGAAATCACCGGTCTTATTAATCTTATTGACTAATGCCTTATGCTTCGATTTCATATAATCATGTAGTGCACTCTCAAAGCTACGAACCGCCGTAATTTCCAGTTCATCAAGATAGCCTTCATTAGCAGCAAATAACGAAATAGCCATCTGCGCGACTGATAACGGTGAATACTGATCCTGCTTCATCAACTCCGTGACCCGTTGGCCCCGCTCAATCTGTTTACGTGTGCTTTCATCTAAGTCTGATGCNAACTGTGCAAAGGCCGCTAACTCGCGGTATTGCGCTAAATCAAGTCGTACACCACCACCGAGTTTTTTAATAATCTTCGTTTGCGCAGCGCCGCCAACCCGAGATACCGATAATCCCGCATTAACCGCAGGACGAATACCGGCATTAAATAAATCAGATTCCAAGAAAATCTGACCATCGGTAATTGAAATCACGTTAGTCGGTACAAAGGCTGATACATCACCGGCTTGGGTTTCAATAATAGGTAAAGCTGTCAAAGAGCCGGTCTTACCTTTTACTTTACCACCCGTTAATTCTTCTACGGCCACTGCATTAATTCTGGCTGCACGTTCTAATAAACGAGAATGTAAATAAAAGACATCTCCGGGGTAGGCTTCACGTCCCGGTGGGCGTTTCAATAACAAAGAAACCTGACGATATGCCCAGGCTTGTTTTGTTAAATCATCGTAAATAATTAAAGCGTCTTCACCGCGATCACGAAAAAACTCACCCATTGAGCAACCGGTATAAGGAGCAATATATTGCAATGCCGCTGACTCTGAGGCCGATGCAACTACCACAATGGTATGCTCCATAGCACCATGCTCTTCTAACTTACGAACCGCATTGGAAATAGATGATTGCTTTTGGCCGATGGCGACGTAAACACAGGTAATCCCTGTGCCTTTCTGATTAATAATGGCATCTAATGCAATAGCCGTTTTACCGGTTTGTCTGTCACCAATAATTAATTCCCGTTGGCCACGACCAATTGGAATCATGGCATCAATAGATTTTAGCCCTGTTTGTACCGGTTGATCGACTGATTGACGCGCAATAACACCCGGTGCGATTTTTTCAATCGGTGAGGTTTCACTGGTTTCAATCGGTCCTTTTCCGTCAATTGGATTGCCCAAAGCATCGACCACACGGCCACGCAAAGCGTCCCCGACCGGAACTTCTAAAATTTTACCGGTACATTTGACAACATCGCCTTCAGATATATGTTGATAAGCGCCTAGAACAATAGCACCGACAGAGTCTCGCTCCAAGTTCAACGCCATACCAAAGGTATTGTTTGGGAACTCAAGCATCTCGCCCTGCATTGCATCGGAAAGGCCATGAATTCTCACGATACCGTCGGTTACACTAACCACAGTACCTTCACTATGAGATTCGACATTCATGTCAAAATTTTCGATCCTTTTTTTAATCAGATCACTTATTTCAGATGGATTTAATTGCATAATTATATTCTCACTCTAACGGTTAGAGTCTATTTGCTAATTGTTGAAGGTGTCCCTTAATGGAACCATCAATTACTGTATCACCGGCTTGAACTAAAAAGCCGCCTATCAATGACTTATCAATGGTCATCTCTAAATGAACTTTTTTGTTGAGCTTTATTTCAAGCACCTCGGCTAAATTTTTCGCTTCTGCTTTGGTCAGCTCAAAGGCTGTTTTAACACTGACCCCTACATAGCCTTCAGCGTCTGCTTTACTTTCTTCAAACAGGCGACTAATTTCAGGCAGCAATGTTAAACGACGATTTTCAATCAGTAATTTAAGTAAATTGGTCCCTTGTGGGTTAAGTTGTTTACCGCAAATATCCTGCATTAAGGTGGTCAGTTGTTCCTGACTTACTTTTGGATTATTTGACAAGCCGGTCATACGTTCGTCTGACATAACCACGGCTAGAAATGCTAGCATCTCAGACCATTTTTCTGTCGTTTTAGAATCTTGTGCGCTGTCAAAAACTGCTTCAGCATAAGGCCGCGCCAAAGTCGCTAATTCGCTCATTTTGACTTACCTAATTGAGCCGCTGCTTTTTTCACAATCGCTTGATGCTTAGTTTTATCAATCTCTTCTTGTAAAATTTGTTCGGCTGCTTTTATTGCCAAATCAGAAACTTCCTTGCTTAACTTTTCCCGGGTGTGCTGTAATTCTTGCTCAATTTGAGATTTGGCCGACGTCAACAACCGCTCACCCTCGACTTTTGCCGTTTGCCGCGATTCGTCAACAATTTCACTGGCCCTTTTTTGCGCCATATTAATAATTTCAGCTGACTGCGATTTAGCGCCTTTTAAAATCTCTTTTGATTTTTTCTCCGCCAGCTCCATCTGTTTATTACCGTGATCTGCCGCAGCCAATCCATCAGCAATTTTCTTTTTCCTTTGTTCCAAAGCATCAAACAAAGGCGGCCAGACATACTTCATGGTAAACCATACCAGAAGCGTAAAGGTGATCATCTGTCCAATCAGAGTCAAATTGATACTCATAATGAATTCCTCAATTTGTAATAAAGACTAGCTAAAATCAACTACCAGAAGCCGCTTGAACAGCTGACAAGAATGGGTTAGCAAACGTGAAAAACAATGCCAAACCAACACCAATCATCGTAACCGCATCCAATAAACCGGCCACAATAAACATCTTTACTTGTAACATTGGCACCATTTCTGGTTGACGCGCGGCACCTTCTAAAAATTTACCACCCAGAAGACCAAAACCGATCGCTGTCCCCATAGCGCCCAAACCTAATACAATACCTACCGCAATTGCAGTCATACCTTGTACATCGGCGATTAATGTTGCTAATTCCATGATATCTCCAAACTAAATAATATTAACGAATTTTAAAAAAACTAATGATCTTCATGCGCCATACTTAGGTAGACAATCGTCAATACCATAAAAATAAACGCCTGAAGTGTGATAATCAAAATATGAAAAACTGCCCAAGGAAAACTCAAAAAAGGCTGTATGTACCAAGGCAGTAATGCGATCAAAATAAAAATTAATTCCCCTGCATACAAGTTACCAAATAACCGTAATGCCAAAGAAATGGGCTTAGCTATTTCTTCAACCAACTTCAACAACAAGTTAAACGGTAACAACCAGGGTCCAAAGGGTTGAAACATTAATTCTTTGGCAAAACCCCAGCCACCTTTAATCTTAATGCTGTAAAAAATAATCAAAATAAAGACCGAAATAGACATCGCAAAGGTTGCATTTAAGTCGGTGCTAGGCACCACCCTCAAATACTCAACCCCCATGACCGAACCCACATTTGGCATTAAATCAACTGGGAACAAATCCATGAAATTCATCAAAAAGACCCAGCAAAAAACAGTTAAAGCTAACGGTGCAATCAAATTACTTTGTCCGTGAAAACTGTCTTTAACCTGCGTATCTACAAATTCAACCAACATTTCTGCAAAGTTTTGCATCAACCCTGGAACACCTACCGTTGCCTTTTCTGCCGCAACTTTAAAAAACCAAATAAACAATCCACCCAATAGCGCTGAAAAAAACAACGTATCTAAATGTAGAGTCCAAAAACCCTCACCAACCGACAGGGGTGTTAAATGATGAACGATATATCCGGTTGCCCCTTCTGAGGCATGAGCTTCACTTGCCATTATTTTTTCACTAAAACTTATAATCGAATGATCAGTGCAAACCAAAAAACTGTTAAGGCAGCTATATAACCCACCATCAACGGCATAATTTCAATTTCAGGCCACTGAAAAACTAAAAAAAACATAACTGCCGTTAAAATTAACTTGGCAGACTCACCCACATAAAATGTCCGAACTACTTTCTTCGCATCCTGACCCGTGGAACTTGAAACCTTTAATGCAAAATATAAATTAGGTATGATTGCCACAACCCCCCCTAATAAAGAGGAAATGAAACTTTGGCCCGTACCCCATAAAAAAAATCCTGATGCCACAACAGCTACAATCAGAATTTGCATAGCAAGGATCTTACTCACCGCGGCCATTGTCCTTGCGCCAACCATTTGACCGTCCTTTATAATAACTTTCTGAGTATATAGATTAAATGTTTCTAAATCAAGATTATAAGATTGGTTTTATCAGTTTCCTCTGAACACCAGCGACTCAAAAATTACTATGATCAAAAAAATCAGTACCCCGCTGGGAGAGATGATTGCTTTTGCAAACCCAGACGGCCTGTGTCTATTGAAATTTTACGATTGTGCCAACTTAACTGAACTCATCTCACAAATCGTTCAAATCAACCATTACCAGCACCAATACCAACCCGAAACCGTGCTTAAACAGACTCAGGATCAAATTACTGAATACTTTAATCAACAACGTACAATATTTACGCTGCCAGTCCATTGTTATGGCAGCACCTTTCAGCAAGCCGCATGGGCCATATTAAGAAAAATACCTTACGGCACTACACTTTCATACCAAGCGCAAGCCATTGCACTCAATAAACCCGCCGCCTACCGAGCGGTTGGCAACGCCAATGGTCGCAATAAAATAGAACTGATTATCCCCTGCCACCGAGTCATCCGAAAAAATAACAGCGCTGGCGGTTATGCGGGCAAACGCTACCGTAAAGAATTTTTATTGGCTTTAGAAAAAAACAATAAACCTTAATAGCCCGGAGTCATTAATTAATACGTTTTAATATACCGTCTAATTCATCCAGACTCGTATAATTAATGACCATTTTCCCTTTGCCGTCAGAATGATGATTAATCGCTATTTTAGCGCCTAATTTTTCAGATAAGCGCTCTTGTAATCTTACAACATCAGGATCAATCATCGGTGTTTTTTTAACCACATCAGGCCTTGTAAAATTACGGACATATTTTTCCACCTCCCGTACCGTCATAGCCTTCGCCACAACCTGCTTTGCAGCCAGAATTTGATCTTTATCTGGTAACGCCAATAAAGCACGGGCATGACCCATTTCTATCTCACCCGCCGCTAACAACTGCATAACCGCTGGTGTTAAGTCATTCAACCGCAATAAATTACTCACCGTCGTTCTCGACTTACCTACCGCTTTAGAAATCTCTTGATGGGTCATTCCAAATTCTTCACCCAACCGCTTTAGCGCTTGCGCCTCTTCCAGAGCATTTAAGTCTTCCCGCTGAATGTTTTCTATTAAGGCGATCGCCATAGCGGTCTGATCATCAAAATCTTTAATGACCACAGGAACCGCATCCAATTGTGCAAGTTGTGCTGCGCGCCAGCGTCGTTCACCGGCAATAATTTCATAGCGTTGATCGCCCAATTCACGAACTATAATGGGCTGAATAATACCTTGCTCTCGTATAGAATCAGCAAGTTCCTGCAACTTTTCAGCGTTCATATCTTGACGAGGCTGATATTTACCCCGTTGTAAAAACTCAATAGGCAAGGTTTTAAGGGCCCGCTGACTCGGCTCGACTTTACTCCCCCGGTCACCTAACAGAGCATCTAATCCCCGGCCCAACCCTCTGGTTTTTGTAGTCATTCGTTGTCCCTGCTCTTTTCGTTTGCCAAAAACTCTGCCGCTAACTTTTCATAGGCTATCGCCCCCCGCGAGGCTTTATCATAGAGCCTAACCGGCAAACCATGACTCGGTGCTTCCGCCAGCCTAATATTTCGCGGGATACAGGTTTGATAAACTTTTTGATCAAAAAACTTAAATAATTGCTGAGAAACATCCTTGGTTAACCGACTTCGTGTATCGACCATAGTACGCAAAATACCTTCCAATTTTAAATTGCTGTTAACCGTATCCTGAATATTGCGCAAGGTCTCCATTAAAGCCGACAAGCCTTCCAGTGCATAATATTCACATTGCATGGGTATTAAAACACTATCGGCTGCAACCAATGCATTTAACGTCAACATATTTAACGACGGTGGACAATCAATAAGGATAAAATCATAACGCTCACGCACGGATTTCAAACCCTTCAACAATCGACTTTCCTTATTATCTGCTGCCATCAATGCGACTTCTGCTGCGGTTAAATCACTGTTTCCGGCAATGACATCCAAACCAATCTCTTTAATCGCGACAATAGCTTCGGTCGCCGTCGCCTCTTCTAACAATAAATCACAACTGGAAAACTGCACCGTATTTTTATCCAACCCACAGCCGATAGCCGCATTTCCTTGTGGATCTAAATCAACCAATAATACCGAACATTGCTTAGCCGCCAAAGAAGCTGCTAAGTTCACCGTCGTTGTGGTCTTACCTACCCCACCTTTTTGATTGGTTACCGCTATCACTTTGCCCATTATGCCCTCTTTACCTTATCTAATTGAACCAGACACCGCTCTGCATCAACCCCTGGAACCATAATAGGAATCACAGAAAAATCACTATCAATCTGTTGTAATTCTTTATCAGGGTGCTGTCCCTTCATGGCCAACAAGACACCCCCTGAACTCAGCCGTTCAGACGCTACACTAACAAAACTTGGCACGCTTGAAAACGCCCGAGAAACAATACTATTAAAATAAATCGTGGGCTGATAACTCTCAATACGCCCGTGCCACACAATTACATTCTTTAAACCCAGCTCAATAACCGCTTGCTGAACAAAACGTGTTTTTTTAATATTGCTGTCTAATAAAACAAACGAATAATGAGGATATAGTAAAGCCAGAGGAATGCCCGGCAAACCCGCACCGGTACCAATATCTAACACCTTGGGACCTTGAATATAATCCGCTATGGCTAAGCTATCTAAAAGATGCAGCCTTACCATTTCTTCAGGATTACGAATAGCCGTTAAATTATAAGTCTTGTTCCATTTTTCTATTAAAGCAATAAACGCTATGAGTTTTTCTTGCTGCCCTGGGGGCACCAACAAATCGAGTGCGACCAGCCCTTCATTTAAAATTTCTCGGCATTCCTGCATGATCGATTCGCTAAACGTCATTAAAAAAATATTATTATAGCGACTTTAAAAATCATAAGATGATTTAGCGCGTAAAATCGGCGCCTGTTGTTAAGCGCTTTTCTTTTTAAGGTGGACCAATAAAAGCGAAATGGTCGCGGGCGTAATCCCTGAAATACGCGCCGCCTGCCCTAAGGTTTCAGGCAAATGCTTTTGTAACTTTTCACTGGCTTCGGCAGATAACCCACGAACTTTTTGGTAATCAAAAGCACGGGGTAATCGCAGGCCTTCAAAACGCCGGGTACGGTCAATTTCGCTCTGTTGACGATCGATATAACCCGAATATTTCGCTTGGATTGCGACCTGCTCTGAAACCTCTTTCGTGTAGTCTGGATTTTCAAGAAAACTTAATACCGCCTCAACCTTAACTTCAGGTCGACGCAATAAGTCAATTAAATTGGTATCTCGTCGCAACGGCTTGCCCCAAAGCGTGCCAACCTTGGCTCCCGCCTCAGTGTCTGGCTTTAACCATTTTTTCGTTAAGACGGTTTTTAACGCCGTAACCGACTCACGTTTTTGTTCAAATAACTGCCAGCGCTGATCACTCACCAACCCCAATTCCCGGCCTTTTTCCGTTAGCCGTAAATCGGCATTGTCTTCACGTAAAAACAAACGATATTCTGCGCGACTGGTAAACATCCGGTAAGGCTCTATCGTCCCGTGCGTTATTAAATCATCAATCATAACGCCAATATAAGCCTCATCGCGCCGTGGACACCATGGCTCTAAACCTTGCGCTTGACGCGCTGCATTCAAACCGGCGATTAAACCTTGGGCAGCAGCCTCTTCATAGCCGGTCGTGCCGTTAATTTGGCCGGCAAAAAACAGCCCAGGCATAGGTTTAGTTTCCAACGAAGATTTAAGCCCGCGAGGATCAAAAAAATCATATTCAATCGCGTAACCCGGGCGAATTATTTCCGCCTGCTCAAACCCTTCCATCGAACGAATAAAGTCATACTGCACATCAAAAGGCAAACTGGTCGACACCCCATTGGGATAAATCTCATGAGTATCTAACCCTTCCGGTTCAACAAAAATCTGATGGGAATCACGATCAGCAAAACGAACCACCTTATCTTCAATTGAGGGACAATAACGCGGGCCCACACCATCAATCACACCCGAGTACATCGGCGACCGATCCAGCCCAGAACGAATAATGTCATGCGTCTTAGCATTAGTCCGGGTGATATAACAACAAATCTGCCGCGGGTGATGTTCCAGTTTACCTAAAAATGACATCACCGGCACCGGATCATCTCCGGGTTGTTTTTGAAGGCGCTCAAAAGCAATAGTTCTGCCATCAATGCGCGGCGGTGTTCCGGTCTTTAGCCGCCCGACATTAAAAGGTAATTCCCGTAACCGCTCCGACAAGGCAATGGATGCTGGGTCACCCGCCCGTCCGCCGGTGTAATTTTCCAAACCAATATGGATTCTACCGCCCAGAAAAGTACCCGTGGTTAACACCACAGTTTTACCTGAAAACACCAAACCCATCTGGGTTTTAACACCACAAAGCCGGTCTCCCTCCAATTGCAAATCTGCAACGGTTTGCTGAAAAATAGCTAAATTCTGCTGGTTTTCTAACTGCCCACGAATATATTTTTTGTAAAGACTTCGGTCAGCCTGTGCTCGTGTGGCACGAACAGCGGGGCCTTTACTGGCATTTAAAACACGAAACTGAATACCTGCATGGTCGGTTGCTGTTGCCATCACACCACCCAAAGCATCAATTTCTTTAACCAAATGGCCTTTACCAATCCCGCCTATTGCCGGATTACAGCTCATTTGCCCTAAGGTTTCAATGTTCTGTGTTAATAAAAGTGTTTGCGCACCGGTCCTTGCCGAGGCTAAAGCTGCCTCGGTACCGGCATGACCGCCGCCCACCACGATAACATCAAAATTTTTAGGGTATTTCACAAAATCTCTACAAAAAATATAATAACAACGACGTTGGGGTCAGCTTCATTTCATACCCAAAGAACGCTTTAACGTCGCTAACAGGCTACTCTCTGGTGCATCTTCCGGGTCAACATAGTGATTATCAATCCCTTTTTCCACCTCATGAACTATATTCAAGTCCAATTCAGAGTCATCGTTTATTTTATTCAGACTGTCACCCAACTCGTCTAAGGCATCAATCAATTGTTCAGAAGGGCTTTCATTGTGGGTCATATTCATCTCCTAACAATCAAAGATAAAATTTTACATGGCTTGATTATAGAACTTTAGTCAACAAGACGAAAACAAGAATTATTTATAAAGGCTATAACCGGTATAAATAATTAAAGTTAATGGGAGATTGATTCAAAACAGAATCATAAAACAAGAAACAGTCTGGCAACCGCTCCTACACTTAAAAAAATAGGTTACCCGTTAAAAACGGGTAACCTAAATTCTTTAACAACGTAAAAATATAGTTGTTTTACAGAATCGCTTCTTTAATTGCTTCAAAATCACCAATTGATTTAACAACCTGCGGTGCAGCTAAAGCACGGTGCTCTGCTTCTGTTGCGCCTTTGTAAGAACCCGTACCTGCTGCTGCTTTAGCGGCATAACTGTAATGTTTCTTAGCTATACGGATACCATCCCAAGCGTCATTGACTTGTGAAGCCAAAGAGCCAACAGACAATAATTTAGACTTTTGACGCGCATCAGTAAGAATACCTTTCAACTCGAGTGATGTTGCTGTTTCTGCTTTGCTCTTAGCTGCACCCAGTATTTCAATTACAGCCGCTGCAATTGACTGACCACTTTCTTCGATACCTTTAGCTGCAGCTGAAGATGAGTAAGTTGTCATGGCTGCCATTGAAAAGGTCATTACTAGTGCTACTAAAAATCTTTTTACAAGTGTCATTTAATTTCCTCAAAATTTTAAAAATTCGTTTTTATTGTCCCTAAAACCCTCCTCCAAGGAGCAATAAAGCCACTCACGATAACATAATTAAAGCTATTTTACTAAAATTAACAGAAAAACTTTCTTAGGCTGCCATTTTTTAATACAATTTGGGATTCTTTTCTCATTTACTAATTAAAGTTACCCTTATGTTGATCGTCTGGTCTTTTAATATTTTTATATTCGCTGTCTGCTACCTTATTGTCGGATTACTCAAACCTAATTGGGCCTTATTCTGGATGAAAGAACCCAGCCGCCTAGGACCGGTTCTTATTTCTTTAGCCTTAATTATGACCGCCGCCACGATGTACGGCGAAGGGCTTAGAAACGCACCTATTTCTCCTGAAAACGTCAAACGGGCTAAAGAAAAACAAACCGAGCCACAAAATAACGCCCCCATACCCCCACAAGAGAAAACCAGCCCAACCGTGATTGAAAAAAGTACGGCACTTGAAGCCGGGTAGTTTTAATCGTTATTGCGCAGTGACTAACAAGGGCTGCAAATAAAACCATATTTTATCGGCAATCAACGGCTGGGCCTCAGCGCTTGGGTGAAGGCCATCGCCTTGCATTAATTTTTTGTTCAGGGCGATGTCATTTAAGATAAAAGGCACCCATGGTATTTTTTGCGTTTTCGCTAAGGCCGGATAGGTCTGATAAAAGAGTTCCGTATAACGCGAACCATAATTGGGCGGTATTCGCATACTTACCAATAAAACCTTAGCTCCTGATCTCTGAGCTCGATTGATAATCATACTTAAATTCTGTTTCATAATAANAGGCGACAATCCACGCAAGCCATCATTGGCCCCTAACTCCAAAATTAAAATCTTAGGCTTAGTGGCCGCTAAGACTTNATCAATTCGAGCAACGCCGCCCGCGCTGGTTTCACCACTAATACTCTCATTGCTAACTTCATAGTTATAGCCTTCAGATTGTAACTTTTTTTGTAAAAAAGTAACCCAACCCAGATCTAACCCGATACCATAGGCAGCACTTATACTGTCACCATAAATAACAATCGTTGCCGGTGAAGCCCCGACCGGGTTTAACCCACAGACCATTAAAATAATCAGGATCTTTTTCATTATGTCTATCCAATCCGACGCCTTATCGGAAACTATTATTCGTGCTAAAAACCTCAGTAAAACCGTCTTAACCGTAAACGGTTCACTCACCATCTTATCCGGCATTCATCTTAACATTAACCGCGGCGAAAGCTTGGCTATCATGGGAATGTCCGGATCAGGAAAAACCACTCTAATTAGCCTACTAGCCGGTCTTGATACACCCTCTACCGGCACTATCACGATTAGTGGTCAGCTGCTCACGACCATGACTGAAGATGATAAGGCGCGCCTTCGAAACCAATTTATCGGTTTTGTTTTTCAAAACTTCCAACTCCTGAACAATTTGACCGCCCTTGAAAATGTCATGCTACCGCTGGAAATCATTGGCCATCCCCATNCTAAAGATAAAGCCCTCAATTTTCTTGATCGGGTCGGGTTATCCCATCGCTACCACCACCGCCCCAGCCAATTATCCGGCGGCGAACAACAACGCGTTGCTTTAGCAAGAGCCTTTGTTACCCAACCCAGTATTCTTTTTGCTGATGAACCCACCGGGAATTTAGACCAAAAAACCGGCAAGACTATTATTGATTTACTTTTTGCTTTAAACGAAGAAAACAAAACCACACTGGTACTGGTTACCCATGACCAATCGCTGGCAACACTCTGTAGCCGGACGCTTATGCTTGAAAATGGAAAAACAGCATGAAACTTTTTTTATTAGCGTGTCGCTTGTTGAGTCGGGAAGGGCGCTCGGGTGAACTCACCCTTTTAAGTTTTGCGCTAATCATTGCCGTAACCAGCGCGACCACGATCAGCCTTTTTTCTGATCGCCTCGAAACCACCATGGTTTCACAAGCCGGTCAGTTTCTTGCTGGCGATCTTGTTATCACCAGTCCGACAACACTCACTAGCGACTGGCTTAGTGTCGCCAAGACCTTAGCACTCAAACAAACCATGACCGCTGAATTTTCCAGCGTACTCATGGAAAACAACGGCTTCCTTTTAGCTGGTATTAAAGCCGTTAGCGACCACTATCCTTTGCGTGGCTTGCTCAAAATAACCGGTAACCATTTTGGTCAAGAAGAAANGGTTAATCACGGCCCCAAACCCGGTCAAGCCTGGATTGATAAACGCATTTTATCNGCACTGAATTTAACATTAGGGCAAACCGTTAGCGTCGGTGAAAAAAAACTCATGCTCAGTAAAATAATCACTTACGAACCGGATAAACGTGGCAATCTTTACAGTCTATCCCCCCGACTCATGATGCACACACAGGATATTCCTGAAACCGGTATTCTTAAACCCGGCAGTCACGTTCATTACTATTATCAATTTACCGGTCAAGACCCTGCTCTTAAATCCTTTAAACAATTTTCCAAAAAACGTCTGAACCCATCACAACGGATTATGGATATTCATGTCGACAGACCAGAAATTGGTACCGCCTTAGATCGCGTCCAAAAATATTTACGCCTGTCCAGTATCATCATAATACTCATCGCCGGTGTGGCCATTGCTATCACTACACGACGCTACAGTGAACGTCATTTTAATTCCGCGGCCATTTTGCGCTGCTTAGGCTGTACCCAAGCTCAAATTGTAAAACTATTTATCACGCAACTGGTTCTATTAGGTTTTTTAGCCAGCCTTTTAGGCTGCCTTTTAGGTTGGGTCAGCCATGCCGGGCTCTTTGCTTTACTTAAAAACCTATTGCCTGATACCCTTGCCGGCGCCAACCCACTTGCCATTTTTTTTGGCCTTATCACCGGCATGGTTATCTTATTAGGGTTTGCACTACCGCCATTACTTCAGCTAAAAAAAGTTTCCCCTTTACGTATTTTAAGACGCGAACTGGATCCTATTCCCAGCCAATCCGGACTCGTTTACGGTATGGCACTTTTAGTTATTTCAGGACTGATCTATAGCTTTACCTTAGATATAAAATTCACCTTATTGTTAACATTTATCGCCTCATTAGGCATTGCGTTATTAATGGGACTTATCTACGTACTGCTAACCGTCATAAAAAAGCTCGAATCCCACGTTAATTTAAATATTCGTTTTGCGCTTCTTTCATTAGTTAAGAATAAAAAAAATACTGCTGCTCAGATACTGGCTTTTAGTCTCACTTTAATGGCGATGCTATTAAGTTTCTCTGTGCACCAAAACCTTTTAAACGATTGGCAAACACAACTACCCAAAACCACACCCAATCATTTTGTCTTAAACCTTTTTGAACACCAGCGTGATGACTTTAAAACAGATTTAACAACCCATAACATAAGCAGCCAAGCTCTGTTCCCGATCGTACGCGGCCGTCTGATCAAAATTAACAACCAAGCGGTACAAAAAATAGTGAGCAAAGACTCCCAAGGTGAGCGCGCAATCCACCGAGATCTCAGCTTAACGTGGTCCGAACAATTGCCGAATGGTAATATCATAACCTCTGGAAATTGGCATAAAAACACCCATCCCTATAAGGTTTCTATTGAACAGAAACTAGCCGCTAGCCTAAACATTCAACTTCGCGATGAATTGACATTTACCATTGGCCATGAAAACATCAATGCCACCGTTACCAGTATTCGGCAAGTGAATTGGGATTCAATGAAACCTAATTTTTATTTTATTTTTTCACCCGACTCATTAACGCCTTTCCCCAAAACCTTTATTACCAGCTTTTATTTAGCCCCGGAAAATAAAAACACTCTGAATACATTAGCTAAAAAATACCCCGCGATCACTATTTTTGAAGTCGACTTTTTTTTGAACCAATTGAGTCTCATTTTAAAGCAACTCACCCAAGCCATTAACTACCTTTTGGTCTTTGCTTTAATTGCAGGACTGATTGTTTTAGCCGCCACAATCAATGCCACGCTTGATGAGCGCCGCCACCAAAGCGCATTGCTTCGTACCCTGGGTGCAAGTCGGTCACTGCTTCGTAATAATCACTTATTCGAATTTGCNNGCCTGGGCGTTTTTGCTAGNTTATTCGCTGTCCTGTTACATGATTTAGCATCTTTCGCCCTGTATCACTTTATTCTAAAAATAACTTANNTTCCCAGTCTGACACTCTGGGTTTTCGTACCGCTGATAGGCACTGCAATCATTACCTTAACCGGACTTTGGAGTATTCGAAAAGTGGTTAATAAAAGCCCCTTATCCATTCTCCGGGAACACTAGTTAATCAGCACCTAACTTTCTTTTAATACGGCCATATAAACCCTCAAAATGACCATTACTCATAATTAGAATATGACAAGTCCCTTCAACAGAAGCCGCTAAAGCCGCCAATATTTCTTCAATTGAATCCATGATATGTAATTGATCATCGGCTTGTTCAAGCGCCGTCATGTCCCATTGCATTCCCGGTGACCGGTAAATAAGTCCAATATTAGCTTCCTGGAGTGACGGCCCTAAAGTACTTTGATGAATACCTTGTTTCATGCTATTTGATGCCAGATCAACTATCGCGATAATAGGCTCATCCCCCACTTTTTTTCTCAGCCCCGTCAAGGTCGTTTGTATCGCCGTTGGGTGATGGGCAAAATCATCATAAACAGTCACCCCATTTTTCTGATAAATAACTTCCATACGCCGTTTTACATTTTTAAATCGGTTTAATGCCGCGGTCGAGTTAGCCACCGTAATACCCACATTTCGTGCCGCTGCAATAGCTGACAACGCATTACTAATATTATGTAACCCCGTTAAATTCCAACTAACAGATGCTTCATTTTCACCCTTAAGCGCAACCATAAATTCGCTGCCATCTGGGTGCAGTAATATGGCGTTCCATTCGCTGGTCCCTTCAATAGAACTCCTCTCAACAGCCGTCCAACACCCTTGTGCTAAAACAGCTGAAATTTCATCTTCATTACTGGGAGCAATAATTAATCCTTGCNCAGGAANAATCCTAACCAAATGATGAAATTGACGTTTAATCGCCTCTAAGTCTGGAAAAATATCAGCATGGTCATATTCCAAATTATTTANTACNACGGTGTTGGGGTGGTAGTGTACAAACTTAGAGCGCTTATCAAAAAAAGCGGTATCATATTCGTCCGCCTCTATTACAAAAAAATCAGATTCACCTAGCCGTGCTGATTGGGTAAAGTTAAGCGGAATACCACCAATTAAAAAACCCGGTGAATAACCATTATATTCCAGTATCCATGCCAGCATACTCGCGGTCGTCGTTTTACCGTGTGTTCCGGCAACCGCTAATACCCACCGGTCTCGTAAAACTGCCTCACTCAACCATTGCGGACCTGAAAGATAACAAATACCTTGATTTAAAACATACTCAACCGCTGGGTTTCCTCTCGACAAGGCATTACCAATAATCACCAAATCCGGTTTTAATAATTCCAAGTGTTCTTTTTGGTAACCGGTCATTAAACGAACATCCATGGCCTCTAATTGCGTACTCATGGGCGGATAGATATTATTATCNGTTCCACTGACCTCATGCCCTAATTGTTTTGCTATCTGGGCAATACCACCCATAAAGGTGCCACAAATACCTAAAATATGAATATGCACAATTTTCCCTTTTGTTTAATCATAATTTCAATGGCCATTATTCACCATCAACACTTTAATTTCTACTTGCGTTTATGGTTACATTCAGTTGAAATAATCCACTCTTAAATTCGAGAATCACATGGGCGAAACAAATAAAATATCTGTGGAAACTGTACCCTGCTACATTCCCTCAAAATCTTCNCCGAAAGATAACCGTTATGTTTTTGCCTATACGATTACTATTTCAAATATCGGCACCGTGGCCGCNACCTTACTCAGTAGGTTCTGGTTAATTACGGATTCCAACGGTAAAACACAAGAGGTCAGTGGCGATGGNGTTGTCGGCGAACAACCTTATTTAAAACCCGGTGAATCTTTTCAATACACCAGTGGCGCTATGCTAGAAACCCCTATCGGTGTGATGCAAGGTAAATACATTTTAATCTCTGATGACGGCATTAATTTTAACTGCCCCATTCCTCGCTTTACTTTATCCATTCCACGCACACTGCATTAACCATGTCTATTTATGCAATAGGGGATCTTCAAGGTTGTTACGATGACCTATTGCGCCTGCTAGATAAGATCAAGTTTAATCCACAATCCGATCAACTTTGGCTGGTCGGTGATTTAGTAAACCGCGGCCCTAAATCACTGGAATGCCTACGATTTATCAAATCATTAGGCCCCTCTGCTGTAAGCGTTTTAGGAAACCATGACCTACATCTTTTAGCGTTGGCGACCCATAAAAAAAAATACCGTAAAAAAGAACCCACCTTTAACGCTATCTTAAAAGCTAATGACCGTGACGAACTCTTACACTGGTTACGGCACCGTCCTTTACTGCATTACCAAGAACCCTATTATCTGGTTCATGCCGGTATATCACCGCAATGGGATTTAGAGACGGCTAAAAAAATGGCACGCGAAGTAGAAACGCAACTGCAAGATAACGAACGCTATCTTAAGCTACTGGAAAAAATGTACGGTAATACCCCTAACCGCTGGAGCAATAACCTTACCGGCAATAAACGATCAAGATATATTTTAAATGCCTTTACCCGAATGCGGTTCTGTNATGAAAATGGTACGCTTGATTTTGAACATAAAGACCCACCCGGTGTACAACCGAAAGAACTCATCCCTTGGTTTGACATGCCAAAACGGCAAAACAACTCAAACCGAATTATCTTTGGTCATTGGTCAAACTTAGGCTATTCAGAAAAAAACAACTGTTACTGCATTGATACCGGTTGCCTTTGGGGTGGACAACTTACGGCGCTTAGACTTGAAAAGAAAATGGAACGGGTTTCGTTAACCTGCCCCTTGAACCGCTCTTAGAGAAGGCAATCAACACACTGGGTAAAAATATAAACCCAGTGTATTCAAAGACATTTTAGATTTAGATCATTGTTTTCAATATTTGAAAACCTTTTTGTGCTTCTGCGATAGATTCTGCGGCATTATCTTTATCTTTTTTAACACTAAAATAAGCACGTTTTAATTTATCTTGAGTAAAATCTAATTCAGCACCAAAGTTATCACCGGTGATTTCTTTAGAGGATTGGCGTGCTGCTTTCATTAGTTTCATAACAAGAGCTTTATCACCGCCGGCAGCGTTTAATTCGCCCGCTTTAGCTAATAACGCTTCGCAATCATCAATCGCTTTAGCAATATCTGCGAAAGTTAACATAGTTCCGCCTTGGGCAACTGCTGCTGTTGAAAACACACTCATGCCTAAAATAGAACCGGCAATCATTACAGCTGATAGAAATTTTTTCATAATACTCACACTATTTGTTTGAAAGGAAATTTTTATATTTTACTACAACCTTTAAGCCCCAAATTCAATACTATAAAACTTGAGTAGTCGGCGATTGTATCTAATATTTTAAAAAACAACAATTATTTTTTATTTTTTTTGCTTTGACTAACCCGTTCTAATATTTTGAAACAATATTCAAAAGATACCGTTTTATCATCAATAACCCTTAAATTAGCGACCTCCCGCCATTGTAAGTTTTTCATTTCTGGAAAAAAAACATCACCCTCAAAAGTACTCTTAATTTGTGTCAAATAAATTCTATCGGTTAGCGGTAACAATGCTTTATAGATACCGGAACCGCCAATAACCATTATTTCTGCAGTATTTTCATGTTCTTTTAACGCTTGATCTATACTCGAATAAACCTGACAACCGGACGGCGAATAGGCTTTATTTCGACTAATGATAATATTTGTCCGCCCCGGTAAAGAGTGACCAATGGATTCAAATGTTTTTCGACCCATTAAAATGGGCTTACCCATAGTTATTTCTTTAAATCTTTTCAAGTCCGCTGACAAATGCCAAGGCATTTGATTATCACAACCAATAACTCGATTGTTAGCCATCGCAACAATAATAGAAAGCTTCACCTGTTAAACCGCTACCGGGGCTTTAATGTGGGGATGAGCGTCATAACCATTAATAACAAAATCTTCAAAGACATAATCAAAAAGGTTCTGNGGCTGTCTTAANACGGTTAATGTCGGTAACGCTCTGGGTTCTCGTGTTAATTGTAATTGCGCCTGCTCTATATGATTTAAATATAAATGTACATCGCCACCGGTCCAGATCAGTTCACCGGGTAATAAATCACATTGCTGTGCCAACATGTGTGTTAGCAAAGCATAACTCGCCACATTAAAAGGAAGCCCTAAAAAAATATCACAAGAACGCATATTAAACATGCAACTTAGCCGGCCCTCAAGNACATAAAACTGGAAAAAATAATGACATGGNGGNAAAGCCATTTGATTTATGTGGGCAACATTCCATGCACTTACAATATGACGCCTTGAATCTGGGTTATTTTTTATTTGTTCAACCAATAATGATAATTGGTCAATTGTTTCTCCCTCATTTCCAAGCCAAGCTCGCCACTGTTTACCGTATACATCGCCTAATTCACCGTTTTCATCAGCCCACTCATCCCAAATTCGAACACGATTTTCTTGCAAATACTTAATATTTGTCTGTCCAGAAAGAAACCAAATAATTCATGAATGATCGAGGGGGTATGTACTTTTTTAGTGGTGACCAATGGAAACCCCTTCGCCAAATCAAAACGCATTTGTCGCCCAAAAACACTTTGTGTTCCGGTTCCCGTTCGATCTGTTTTAATGCTTCCGTTATCTAATACATCTTGAAGTAATGCTAAATATTGCTGCATGTTTTTTTCTTATACGCTAAATAAAACAACAGAACGCCTATTAAAATCATCGGCAAGGTTAAAATCTGTCCCATGGTTAACCAACCAAACGCAATATAGCCCAAATGTGCATCAGGCAAACGAAAAAACTCCACAAAAAACCGAGAACAACCATAACCTATTAAAATCAACCCCGTAGGCGCCATATAAGGACGCTCTTTTGCTGTAAACAACCAAAGCACAATAAACATCAACAACCCCTCTAAAAGCGCCTCATAAAGTTGAGAGGGGTGGCGAGGTAAAGCATCAACTCTTGGAAAAATAACACCCCAGGGTAAATCTGTCGTTTTACCCCACAATTCACCGTTTATAAAATTTGCAACACGCCCAGAAAACAAACCCACGCAAGACAAAGGTGCAAGAAAATCAATGAGTTGTATCATTTTACAACCATACTTCCTAGCCATAAACCAATAAGCAACAAAAACACCTAACACTCCACCGTGCAAAGACATTCCACCTTGCCAGATCTTAATTATCAATATGGGGTCTGTAATAAAAACATCAAAGTTATAAAACAATTGATATCCAATCCGCCCTCCTAACATGGCACCCATTGCGCCGTAAAAAACAAGATCATCAACGGCTTCAACTGTAATTGGAGCATACGGTTTCTTAGCCCTTATACGACCCAATACCCAAACACCTGCAAAACCAACCAAATAACTTAGGCCATACCAGTGAACATTAACGGGACCTAAACTAAAAGCTACGGGATCAATATCACCTACATTAATCATAACAACTCTTTAAACATCTAAATTAGTAACATCTAGCGCATTTTTAACAATAAAATCTCGCCTTGGTTCAACGACATCACCCATTAAGGTAGTAAAAACTTCATCTGCAGCCACCGCATCTTCTATCGTTACTTTTAGTAGTCGTCTCGAGGCCGTATCCATGGTTGTTTCCCAAAGTTGATCAGGATTCATTTCACCCAGACCTTTATAACGTTGAATTTGCTGTCCTTTTTTAACTTCTCTCATCATCCAATCAAAAGCTTCTTGGAAATTAGTCACATTATGTCGCTTATCTCCTATTTGAATTACTGACTCATG
>JGI26382J51730_1000275_pt1 | contig 27348 bp, 25 predicted proteins | sample SaaInlV_165m_DNA_2_FD_51730 | JGI IMG/M metagenome (IMG submission 51730) | reverse complement strand
TCTACTTATAGCGGCACACAATCTACTGCTGAAATGGAATTCTGCTGGGAAAGAGGCATGAACTTTCAGTGGATTGAAGAGTTTGACGCGGGTTGTGTTGACCCTACGGCCCAGACTACAGCAACGCGAATTTCTAAAATCAAGTGGTTAGAAAAGAACCTGGGCACATTGGCTGGACAGGCTTCACATAAAAGCACAAGGAACATATAACGCTCGGACAAGGCTGGAAGCGCTACCCCAACTTCACAAACCCAGTCGCAGATTGTCGCGTAGGAGGTTTCAGGCAGATCGGATTCTCCTTTGCCGATCCAGCACACGCAGTCGTGACTCGAGTTCTTCTCTTTCCATATAGCAACCACGCAACCAACGATGACCGGCGTCAGGTGCAAAGCCGGTTCTCCCATGCAGAACCCTGCGGTTATCAACCCCGATCAGATCACCGGGCTTCAGCGGGAATCTAAGCTGGTAGTCCTCATGGTCGGCATAGTGATGAAATAGTCGAAGCGCCGAATATAAGTTATCCAGAGTCGCCAAATCGCCGGTCATCGGCGCGCGAAGCCAATACGTAAACCGGACTGTAGTGATGTCGCCGTGGTGATCGGTTTCTAAAATAGGGACTTCGTAGCGGTATTCAGAATCTCTGTCGGTATTGACGAAGGGTATGGGTTGCTCCGTCAGAAAAGCGTATTCTTCAGGGTGATCGGTGCGAATCTTTTCTGCGACAGCAAGTCCGTCTGTAAGAATTGTTTCTCCGCCGGAGACTGAATTTTCCATACAAAAAAAGAACTGCAGGCCGGGCTGATATTCGCGGGTCGCAAGGTCGGTGTGTGCTCTCAGAGGCTGGGAGGTATAGGCATTCGAATTTGTTTCGGCCTTTAGTTCGACATCGAAAATCCGACCGAAGTTAGAAGTCCTGATGGGACCGATTCGATCGACCACTTTTTCGAGTGCTTCGGGTNCAATTGGCANATCTGTGATCACTGCAACGCCGCTGGAATGTAAAGCGCCCAGCCACTCGCTAAATTCTTTATCGGTGTCGATCTGTGCGCCACTAAATGTTGGTGGGAAGGTCTGACTGGCGGCGGTTCTGGTGGCAGTCCAGAGAGTTCGTTTTGGCAACTCGAAATTTGGTTTTGGGTTCGAGGGGCAGTGGGCTCGAAGCCATCCCGGGTGGTACCGGCTGTCCAGGTTTTCGGGTTGCCAGTTGACGATGACTGAGCCGTCAGCGCCAATTTCCGTGCTCGAGATGTTCAGTTTATCCGGCAGATCTGTCACGGCGATATTCTGTTCCCGAGTGATGTCGTTAAAAGTACCGGCATCCGGGCTGTATTCTCTCAACCAGACAAAGGGGTAATGGCTGATTTTACCGTCATCCCAGGTAATGATGAGCCTCTGCTCTGCAACGATGAGTTTCTCTGGCAGATGATCAATCGCGTAAATATCAAAATCCGGGACGTCAGGCAGCATGGTCAAACTCTTGCGTCGTCTACGACCGTCACCCGGTGCATCCTGCGGTAATGAGGCAGGTAATCGGCTATCGCATAGTGTTGCGTCACCCTATTGTCCCACAGCCCCATGGAGCCGGCTCGCCAGCGATATCGAACCTGGAATTCGGGCTGGTTGATGTGGTCGTAGAGAAAACGTTTGCCCGTCACAGGATGCACGGGCGTTATCGGGTGAACCGCTGAACCCAGTTCCCGCATTGCCTGGTTGACGGCATTGGTGTCCATGGTTGCTCCGAGATAATCATTTCTAAGGGTGCCCATGTCGTAGATTGCTGACAACTCATGCAGCATGGATTTCATTGCTTGCGGCAGGGCGTCATATGCCGCGTACATATTGGCCCAGATTGTGTCACCGCCAATGATCGGAGTACTCAGGTCTATTTGCTGATCCAGCATAGTGGGGATTAGTGCTCGGTTTAATAATGTTGTCATGGTCAGTATAGCCTCAGACCTGAATGCGCCATTATGACCCGACATTGTCTGTCGAAGAAAGCATCCTGGTTCAACCTGGCGGGGGCAATGGCATCAACGGCCCAGTAGTAACCCAGAAATCCACCGAGGCCATAGCCGGGGACATCAAGACAGTGCCAGACCTGACAGTGTTGTTATTCAGGGTCATGTTAAAGGTTCAATATAGCAAGTTGATTAGGGCGCTGCCATGGTAGGGTCATGACTTTAATGGTGATGGTAACTTTCATGAAAATCATCTTGTTGCTCATCGGATTATTGATGCCGGTCGCTGCTCTGGCAAAACCTGATCTCCCCGGCAATGTGCTGCCGGAAGTGTTCGATTCGCTGGGTCCCACAGTTCAAGAACTGGTGTTGGCCGATGGCAGAAGAGTGCACTACATCGACGATGGCGAACCAGATTGGTTGCCGGTGGTGTTTACAGGTGGCCTCGGCACTTCGGTCCGTGTCATTCGATTGCTCGATTTTTTAAGATCGATGCGGGAAACGCTGCAGATTCGGGTGATTACGGTTGAACGAAATGGCTTCGGCCAGACCGAATACGATCCTGATCTGGACATGGCAGATTTTTCCGAAGATGTTGAAGCCGTATTGAGTCATGTCGGTGTTGATAAGTTCGCAGTGTTTGGTATTTCCGGCGGCGGTCCATACACGGCAAAGATCGCCTCACGTAATACCAACCGACTCTTGTCAGTCCACATGGCCGCGACATCGCCGTCGCTCGGCCAACCGTCGAGATGTGGTCAGGATTCACCGGCCAGTGGATATCGTGACATGTTGCACCAGCCGATGCGGTTTTTCGGCTTTGCGCCAGACAGCCCCATGCACCAGGTACAAGGCTTTCAGGACACTGCGTTTGATGAGGCCGCAAGAGCTCACAATTTGCGTGGCCAGATGGCAGATGCAACGCCACTGGATCACGAAATCTCCCTTTATTGCAAAGAAGGTGCGATCGACACGTCAAACGTTAAAGTCCCGGTCTTTGTTTATCGCGGTCTCGCCGATACGGTGCTGGGTGAAGAGGACTTGCAGGTCTGGCGTAATACTTTTCCGGCAGCCGATGTGACAATGCGGGAATATGCTGGAGAAGGACATGACGTTCAGTATCGCCACCTGGACCAGATCCTGCTGGATATCGCGGGCTATGGTGATGATGTTCTAGTGTGCGCAAACAACAAAAATAAGTTGATTACACCAGAGAAAGTCCAGGCCACTGACAATGTTCGCCTGGGATTATGCGCCTGGCCGAAATAGTCTGCGTCGAACAGTGATATAGTCAAAGAACGTGTGAAATCAATTCTGGGGAAAGATATGTCGGTCATCGTTCTCGATGGTGGAATGGGCGCCGAGATAGCTAAACGCTATCAGGGCGCGCAGCAAGGTCTATGGTCTGCCACCGTGCTGATTGAAAAGCCTGAACTGGTTGTCGAAATTCATCGGGATTACATCGATGCCGGTGCCCGGATGATTATCACCAATACCTACTCGACGATCCCTAGTTACCTCGGGAAAGAGGAACGGGAGGATGATTACGTTGCGCTGACAAGACTGGGCGGCGAACTTGCCAGAAGAGCAGTAGATGAAAGCGGTCAAGCCGTACAGATTGCCGGTTCGCTGCCACCACTTTCGGAAAGCTATCGTCCTGACATGGTGCCACCTGCTGATGAGGCGATGCCGGTTTATCTGAATCTGGTTGAAGCGCTGGCCCCCTATGTGGACGTATTCATTTGTGAAACCATGTCTTCGGCAACCGAGGCCCTCAATGCTGCGACTCAGGCGCTGGCCTTTGGCGGAGGTAAACCGGTCTACGTTTCCTGGACCCTCAACGAGACGCCCGGCAGTGGTTTGCGCAGCGGCGAGTCCATTACCGCGGCCTACAACAAGATTGCGCATCTCGACCTGGCCGGATTCTTCTTTAACTGCACCCTGCCTGAAGCGATTGAGTTTGGGCTGCAGGAAGTGAAAGCCCTGACGGATAAACCACTTGGCTGTTACGCTAACCGAATCGCTCAGGTACCGGAAGGCTGGACGCTGGACAATGACCTCAAGACTGAGCGCCACACTGATTTGACGACTGACTATTTTGTTGATGCCTGCATTCGTTTCATCGATCAGGGTGCCAGTATTATTGGCGGTTGTTGTGGCATCGGCCCTGAGGACATCAGGGCTTTTTCAGCTGCGCTCGATAACAAGAGCCAGTAGAAACCCCTTCCATCATTGTAATTAGGGAAATTATTTGCTCGCTCTCATAGGCAGACGCTTCGTTTATGCTCTCATCACTCTGTGGGTGGTTTCTGTTGTCGTTTTTAGCGCCGTCGAAATGTTGCCTGGAGACGCCTGCCAGGCATTTTTGGGTCAGATGGCACAGGGCAAGCGACTTGAAAACTGTCGGGCCGAACACAATCTCAGCGCACCGGCCTATGTCAGGTACAAAGACTGGGCAGTCGGCCTGGCGCAGGGCGATCTAGGCAAGAGCATCAAGCGAAGCAAGCCTCTCGAGGAGGTCATCGGCCCTCGATTTCGCAACACGATAATTCTTGGGCTGACTGCAGCGCTGATTGGCATTCCCCTGGCAATTGTTCTCGGTGCGATAGCGGCGCTTTACCGTGACAGGAAAGCCGATCTGTGGATTTCTTCGGTGGCCATTTTCTGCATGACAGTCCCTGAATTCATTACCGGGACGCTGCTCATCTCTCTTTTTAGTGTCTGGCTCGGATGGTTTCCTGGCATTGTCATTATGCGGGCCGATGCACCGCTACTGGAAGTGCTCTCAAAAATCATTCTGCCGGTCATGACGCTGACGCTTGTGATGGTGGCACACATCATGCGGATGGTTCGCACCAGCATGATTGATGTGCTCGCTTCAGATTTTGTCCAGATGGGGCAACTGAAAGGCTTACCGCGATTGCGCCTGGTCGTGATGCACGCGCTACCCAATGCTCTGTTACCGGCGATCAATCTAATCGCGCTCAATATCGCGTGGCTGATTGGCGGTGTGCTGGTGGTTGAGGTGGTGTTCAACTATCCAGGGATCGGCAGATTGTCGGTTAATGCGATTTCGGATCGGGACTTTCCTCTGGTGCAGGCTATTGCCTTGCTCATGGCGTCGATTTATGTCGCGCTGAATCTTATCGCTGATCTATTGTCCTTGCTGCTCAACCCCAAGCTGCGCACTCAGAGCCTGCAGTCATGAATATTCTTCGAGAGATTCTGGAGGGCGTGCTGGCGTCAAGATCAGGCAAAATTGGTTTCTCGATTGTAATCTTTCATCTGGTGATGGCAGTGGCGTCCCCCTGGATCGTCCCTTATGAATTTAATGCGCAGGCAGAGGTCATCGACCACATTGGGCCGTCGCTGCAACACTGGGCAGGTCTCGATACGCTTGGTAGGGACGTGCTCACCCGCACGATGCTCGGTGGTAGGGAAGCGATTCTGGTGACGCTTTTCGGCACTTTTCTGGCCGTCACGTGGGGTGGTTTTTTCGGGATTCTTGCTGGCTTCCTGGGCGGTCGGTTCGATGAGTTGATTATGCGATCGGTTGACATATTCCTGGCGATTCCCTGGATGATATTTTTGCTGCTGGTCATCGCGAGTTTCGGCAATGGGGCTCATGTGATGATTTTCACACTCGGATTTTTTTACGGTATTGGCGTCGTGCGCCTTGCTCGTGCTGCGACACTTGAGATCGTTGTAAAGGACTATGTGCTCGCAGCCAGAGCGCGAGGCGAAGGAACCCTGAGCGTTATTTTCAGAGAGATTTTGCCGAACGTGCGCGATGTCCTAATGGTGGAAAGCGCGATGCGTTGGTCTTGGATGCTGCTGGCATTCAGCGCCCTGTCGTTTCTCGGTTTTGGTGTGACGCCACCAACGCCGGATTGGGGATTAATGATTGCCAATTCCAGAATTTATCTGCCGCTTGCTCCGTGGCCCGTACTCGTTCCAATGATTGCGCTCAGTTCATTGATCATCGGTATCAATCTGACCGCGGACGCCATGGCGAAATCGATGGGCCTGGATAAAACGACGAGAACGCCGGTATGAGTGAGTCGTTACTCTCGATTGAAAACCTTACCATTGGCTACCCCGGTTCAGACGGGCGCGAGGTGCCGATAGTCCATGATGTCAATTTGACACTAGCGGCGGGCGATACGCTGGGTCTGGTGGGCGAGAGTGGTTGCGGTAAGAGTACGCTCCTGTTGGCCATTATGGGCTACTACAAAACAGGCTTAAGTCGATTGAACGGGTCAGTGACGTTTCAGGGTGAGGACCCTGGAGAGCTCGCCGCCCATCAATTGCAGCTTCTACGTGGTGGTCGAATGGCGCTAATCCCGCAGAATGCGGGGCAGGCGTTGACACCCACACTTAGAATCGAAGCGCAGATGTTTGAAGCGTTGAGTCTGCATGCCAACATCGCACCAGCGCATTGGAATGCACGGTGCATTGAGTTGTTCGAGCGAGTGAGACTGCCGACGCCTGAGCAGATCCTGACCCGCTATCCCCACGAGCTCTCGGGTGGTCAGCAGCAGCGTGTTGCGATTGCTATGGCGCTGGCAGGAGAACCTGATCTATTACTGCTGGATGAACCGACCACGGGATTGGACGTCACCACACAGGCACATGTGCTGGAATTGCTTCAGAAAATATCGGCTGAATCTAATACGGCAATGGTCTACGTCAGTCATGATATCGGCGTAATCAGTACTGTCTGTCGCCAGATAGCGATCATGTATGCCGGTGAGGTGGTTGAAAAAGGCAGCCGAGAAGTCCTTTTGGAATCGCCCGTTCACCCTTACACCCAGGGTCTGCTCGCCAGCATTCCTCATCTCCACCAGCAGACCTTACCCCAGGCCATTGAGGGCATGTTGCCGCAACCCGGTAAGCGAGGTTCGATGGCCGGATGTGTCTACGCAGAACGATGCCCGCTGGTAGAGCAACACTGCAGGGAGATGACACCGCTGACCCGGCAGTTGCTGGACCGAGAGGTGAAATGTAATCTGGTAGAAGCGGCGGTGTCTCAGGACCTGATCCGTCCTGGTCTGGAAATTGTCACGGTTGAACCCGGTGAAAACACGGTGCTTGAAGTTGAAGGACTCGGCGTCAGCTACGAACGACCGTCGTTGTTCAGAAAACTGAGGGGCCATGAACCAACATTGACCACTCGCGACATCAGTTTTCGAATCAGGCGTGGGGAGATTCTGGGCCTTGTTGGCGAATCCGGCAGTGGTAAGAGCACGATTCTCAAAACTGTCGCGGGACTGCAGCGGCCTTATCAGGGCCGCATCACCTTGTTGGATGAACATGATCTTGCTTTGCCGGTTGAGTCACGGCACCGGGAGTGTCTGCGTAAAGTGCAACTGGTCTTCCAGAATCCTGATGCGTCGCTCAATCCGAGAAAAACAATCGAAGAAATTTTACGCCGACCAGTCGAACTGTACTTCGATTTTGAGCGTGGTGCGATAGAGGATGAAGTCGATGCGTTACTTGAGCGGGTCAACCTGCCAGTTTCGTATCGTCGGCGCTTTCCCGCTCAGTTGTCTGGTGGCGAAAAACAACGTGTTGCTATTGCACGGGCACTGGCTGCAAAACCTGACCTGATACTGTGTGATGAGATTACTTCAGCACTTGACGTGTCGGTTCAGGCGTCAATTATCAAATTGTTGCTGGTGTTGCGATCTGAAAGTGATCTGTCACTGCTGTTTGTCTCACATGATCTGGCCGTCGTCGAAACACTTTGTGATGAGGTGATTGTGTTACAGAAAGGGGAGATACGTGAAGCGGGCGCTGCGGCCGCTGTTTTTAGAAACCCTCAGCATGCGTACACTCGTTCGTTGCTGGATTCAGTACTTTAGGGAAGCTCTCCGATGATCTTCGGATCGAATGCCGGTCTTGAGAAAACCTCCCGCACCATCGGCGCAAAGTGTTCGAGGCTCTGCATGGGATAGTCAGGGTCGAACGACGACTGATCCCAGCGCTGACAAAACCTGACACAGCTTTCATAGAAAGGATGATCCTTGTAGGCGTCGTGACCATTAGGATCCTCACCCAGGAATTCTGCGTAATAAACCATCTGAAAGAGCCCGTGCATGTCTACTACCCAGGTGACCTCAGCCCGTACATAGGGCCGGATCAGTGCCGCTGCGAGTTGTGAATGGTTGAGTGGTGCAAGGTCATCGCCGATATCATGAATCAGGGCAGCGACGATCCACTCGATGTCCATGCCGTCAGCTTCCGCCCGGGTCGCGGCTTGCAGGGAATGCTGCAAGCGATCGATTTTGTAGCCATCGAGACTGTTGGTCAGCCCCTGCAGCGCGCTCAGAATTCTATCTGGCAGACCGTCAACGTGGGTCTGTTGTAATTCATCAAGTAAACGGTAGTCGGCTTCAGTGCCGTCTGCCATAGCCGAGAAACTGACGGTATTCATAACCTAGTCCTTGGTAACCTTGTACCACGGCACAGCAAATTCCATGATGGGCTCAAGGTTTTTGACCGCAGCGTTTAACACCCGAATGTTGACGTAGTGCATGGGCATGAAACTGCCACCTTCTTCAAACAACATTTCCTGAGCCTGCCAGTAGCGCGCTTTACGTTTTTCGAAATCAAGTTCGGCCCTTGCAGCATCGAGCAATGCATCGAAGTCCGGGCGATTCCAGTAGGTTTCATTCCAGGCACCTCCAGACCGATAGAGTTCGTTGAGGTATTGATCTGCTGGCCGGTGACTCCAGTAGCCGACACAGGCAGATTTAGTTAACCAGACATCCCCGTAGTAACCGTCAGCCGGAGCCAGGATGATGTTAACCTTCACGCCGACTTCAGAAAGCTGCTTCTGGTAAACCTCGGCAATGCTTACTCCCGCCGCGAACAGTGTGGTCGTGTAAAGATCAAATTCCAGCGTGTCCTCATATCCCGCTTCTGCCAGCAGTTGTCTCGCCAGTGCCTGGTCCTGTTTACACTCGCCGGGCCAGCGATAGGGATCACCGGGCCACACCGGGTGGTCGCAGGCAACGACAGCACCGCCGTGACCCACCGCGGTGTTAATCAGCTTTTGCCGATCGACGGCGACACGAATGGCCTTCCGAACCCTCACATCGTCGAAAGGCGGCATGTCGGTGCGAAAAACGATGGGATTCATGTCGCCCGTTGGAAAACGTTGCACACTGAAGCGATCATTGCCGCGAAATAATCCTTCCAGCCTTGGGATGATGCGCTCGACGATGTCCAGCTGATCTGACAGTAACGCCTGCATTCTAGCGTTGGCGTCGTTAACCGCGATGATTTCGATACCATCGAGTCCAGGTGGACCCAGGAAATAATCGGGATTGGCAACCAGTCTGGTGATGCCTTCCGGATCAAGATCGGACAACACAAAGGGTCCTGTGCCGATGCCCTTTTCGCGAATATCCATGCCGATGTCTTCCGGAATGATTCGTGCTCGATAGTCCATCAACAACACAGGGAAATCTGCGTGAGCTGCCTTGAGATGCATGTCGACAGTGTACTGATCGATCACCTCGACATGATCGACGATACCGAGTGTAGAAATCAGTGGTGAGTCTATGGCGGGATCCAGCATGAACGACATTGAATAGGCGACGTCAGTGGCATCAAAGCTTGACCCGTCATGAAAAGTGACTTCGTGCCTCAGATTAAATCGCCAGATCGTTGCTGTCTCGTTCCCTGACCACGACAAAGCCAGATCAGGAGAAGGGCTATCTTTGTTGTCCGGTCTGACGAGTCTGCTATAAAGGTAGTAGATCGTTGGGGTAAATCGATTGGGGTCGTAAGGATTTAGATTCTCAGCACCACCATATTCCATGGCATGGCTAGCACGAAAGGTACCGCCAGCCAGAGACACGCCCGGTAGCGAGAAGAATAAAAACGATATTAGTACGAGGGCTCTCTGCAAAAACCTGTCACCATATAAAAATTGAACCAGCAATGAGTCTAGCATGGCGCGATGCGGCTCGAACAAGGAGAGCCTACTACGATGGGAAAGCTACAGATGAAATTTGATGTACAGGCTGCCTTGGGCATCCTGGTGATGTTGTGCTGCTCGGTGATCGGAGCGCAGGCAGAAGAACTAACTCCAGCAGAAGAGTTGGGTATCTCGGCAGAGAGGTTACAACGAGTCGATCAGGTCGCCAGCAGATATGTTGAGGAAGGTCGCGTCATGGGCATGGTGACGATGATTACGCGACACGGAAAACTCGTGCAGACGAGCGCGCAAGGCGTGCTTGGCATGGACAACGAGTTGCCCGTTCAGGCAGATACCCTGTTCCGGATTTATTCTATGACCAAGGCTGTAACTGCTGTTGCCGCGCTCATCCTCTACGAGGAAGGTCATTTTCATTTGGATGACCCGGTCGAGAAATTTTTACCAGACTTCAAGGATATGCAGGTCTACGAGAATGGTGCGCTGCGTCCAGCAAAGATAAAAATGACTATGCATCATCTGTTCACGCACATGTCTGGTCTGAGTTACGGTTATGGAGACGAGATGCTGACAAAGCTGATCGGCGAAGCAGACCTGGTAGGTAGTCAGGATGTTGACACCTTTGTCGAACGGCTCTCGCGATTACCGCTCCATCATGATCCGGGAGAAGGCTGGAAGTACGGTTATTCCTCGGATGTCCTGGGCGCCGTTGTCGCAAATATTTCCGGGCAGAGCCTCGGCGAATTCATGAAGTCACGCCTGTTCGAACCACTGCAGATGCAGGACACGTTTTTTGCTGTGCCCGCAGAAAAACTGCACAGGCTCGCATCCAGTCATGCCTGGAACAAAGCTGAAAACGGCATGCTGCTCGTTTCCGGCTTGCCGTTTCAATCGGGCTATCGAGTTGCACCGTTTGATGCCGGTGGTTTCGGGCTTATATCCACTGCGGGTGACTATCTGAAATTTCTGGAAATGCTGCGTCGGGGCGGTGAAGTGGATGGCAAGTGGCTTCTCAGCCCCAAGCTCATCAAGTATATGGCCAAAGATCATCTGCCCCGATCGATTACCGAAGCCAATATTGGACCTGACCATGATCGCAATCTGGGGATTGGTGGCGGTCACGGACTGGGCATTGGTGTTTACATAGATCCGATAAGGCGAGGCGTGCTGTCTTCAAAGGGAGAACTGGACTGGGGTGGCGCCGCGGGCACGGTTTATTGGCTGGACCCGGTCGAGGACGTCATCGTCATCTGCATGTCACAACTATTCGCCTCACCATGGCGGTTGCGTGATGATCTGTCGGTGGCCATCTACCAGTCTCTGACAGTATCTCTTGAGTAGTTCGGGTTTCACCGGCCTTGTTCTGTCACTGGTCTTAAGCTGCCAGGTCAATGCGAGCAGTCACATGGCGACGCGCAAAACTCTCTTTGTGCTACTCGATGGCATTCCGGCAGATGTGATTGAGCGGGTCGAAACGCCCAACCTCGATTTGATCAGTGGTGAAGGCGGATACACTCGAGCTTATGTTGGCGGCGAAGTGGGCGGCGACTCAGAGAGTCCGACCGTTTCTGCGGTGAGCTATCAGAGCCTGCTGACCGGGACCTGGGCGAACAAACATAATGTCTGGAATAATCGGGTTAGTAATCCCGACTATGGCTACTGGGGAATATTTCGCATCGCCAAAGCTCACGACCCTTCGTTGCATACCGCGCTATTCTCGACCTGGGAGGATAATCGGACCCGACTCATTGGCGACGGCCTGGATGCGGCCGGTGGTATGAAACTGGATCACTATGTCGATGGAATGGAAAACGATCAAAAGCGTTTCCCGATAGCACCGGATTCGGGGAACATTAAAAATATCGACACCTTCGTTGCGAGTCAGGCAGCTGAGTACATCGCAGCTCATGGTCCCGATCTTACCTGGGTCTACCTTCAATATACTGATGATATGGGCCATCGATACGGCGAGAGCACAGAGTTCGACGCCGCCGTTCGGTTCGCGGATGATCTCCTGGGTGATATCTGGCAATCGATTCAGGCCAGGCAGGCAAAGTCAGGCGAAAATTGGCTGGTGGTCGTCACGACGGATCACGGGCGCAAGGAGAAAGGTGGCAAAGGTCATGGCGGTCAGTCGTCAAGAGAACGGACGACATGGATTGTGACCAACAGTACGTGCCGCAACGATCGTTACTACAAGATGCCGGGAATCGTTGATATCCTGCCATCTATTGTCGAACACATGAAAATCACCATGCCTGAAGAGATTAGACGTCATCTTGACGGTGCCAGTTTTCTGGACTGCCCGTGAGTGCAGCAGACCCGTCAGGTCCATTCGCTGAAAATCCCCGGATCGTTTGGCATACTGCGGCAACCAACGTTCCCCGTGATCGGCACTGGCAGGTCATACTGTTGACGCTTTTTTTGGCAACGGTTATCTGGCTCTGGGTTCTGGAGCGGTGCTTTCAACCGTTCTGGCCTATGGGTTGGCAAGCGAGCGTGGAGGCGTAATGTGGTGATTGATGTTCGTTTTTTGTCGGTATCAGCATTGTTGGTTAGCCTGGTTTTCTACCATTCACTGCCTGTAGCGAATGACTCTGACTCCGGACAGATGCATAAGCGCGCGATGGTTCATGATGGTGTCCAACGCGAGTATTTTGTCTATGTGCCCAAATCAAAAAAATCTATCCCGCCTCCTTTGGTCCTTGGCCTTCATGGATAGTTGAGTACTGCGACCGGCTTTGAAGCTTTTCACGGTGTTAACCGTCACGCAGCAAGGTTTGGATACATCGCTGTCTATCCACAGGGCCAACACTTTCGTACCTCACAACAACCAGGATTTGGTTATCAGATTACGTCGTGGAACGATATGGCATCAAACCTTGCGTCCTCGGATCCAGATTCAACGCCACATTGTGTTGCTGATGCACAAAAGTTTCCGTGCCCGCCGGATTGTTCAAATTGTTCACGGTGCGCATGGACTTCCTGTGGTGATGATCTGGGGTTTATCGAGAAAGTGCTGAATGCCGTTGAGCTTGAATTTCATACTGATCCTCAGCGGCACTATCCTCTTGGGGTGAGTAATGGAGGTATGATGGCATTTAGACTCGGTTGCAACTTGAGTCATCGATTCGCAGCCATCGCGTCGATCCTTGCGCAATTAGCGCCAGGTTTTGCCTGCGCGCCTGAGCAATCTGTTCCTATGTTTCATCTCTACTCGGAGGGAGACGATACAGTGCGCAGCGACGGTAAACCTGCTGCTGATGGTTTTATTTATGAAACCGCCGATGATACTTTGGCGGCCTGGGCTCACGGTTTGTCATGTGCATCGGGTCCGATCGGGTGGAAAAATAAACTCTCGGAGGACAATGGCTTGCGATGTGTAGCCTATACAGATTGTTCAATAACAGGCCATGAAGCCGTAAGTTGTGGCCAACCCGATTCTGGTCACCTATGGCCCGGCATGTCCGTGAAAGGCGCAATAGCAACCTGTGCGACATTGCTTCAATCGCCGAGTATGCCGGAACAGGCGGTTTGTGGATTGACTGAGGATGCCGAATTCGAAAGTTGGGGCATGGATCTTATTTGGCAATTTTTTCAGCGTTACACTCTGAGGGGCAAACCATAGATGTAAAGCTTCTCCCTGGCAGCGTAAACGGCCCACGTATTGATAACCTCAGAGAAAAGGCGGCCAAAGAGCAAAGCGTGGTCGCCAACAGGATCCGGCAAACCTATCAGCGCCAGAGTTCGATACTTCAATTTACTGACGCCGAGGATGTAGCAGCCATGGCGCCCTTTTTGATTCTAATCCCTAGTTGCCACTGCTGAGGAGAGTGTTCTCACGATAGATACAGCAAGCATTAGATAGACCAACAACAGAGGCAGGGAGGCAACGACAGATGCCGTCTGAAGTACTCTGATGCCACCAAGATAGAGAAGACTCGCTGGCAGTACACCCAGCGCAGCAGCCCAGAAGACACGATGCCATCGCGCGGGGTGATCATGTTCTCCCAGATAGCGCGAGGCACCTGCAGCCAGTGTGTAGGACGCAGAGTCGTAAGTGGTGGCGGTGAATATGATGCCGATGACGGCGAGGTAAAAGAGCCAGAAGGTGCCGAACGGAAGTATCGCGATGATACTGGCTATCGCGGCGGAAGGGCTGACCTCGGACGCTTCCTGAACAATAGGTAAAATGCCCTGTTGTTCGAGGAAGAAAGCGTGATTGCCGAGGACGATAAAAAACAACCAACAGCCAAGACTACCCCAACCCATCATGCCGAAAATCACTTCTCTAATGGTACGGCCGTGTGAAATCTTGCACACAAACATACCAACAAAAGGTCCAAGCGCCAGCCACCATGCCCAGTAAAAAACGGTCCAGCTCTCAACGAAGCTTGAACGCTCCAGTGGGTCAGCCCAGGTCATCATTCGGACAAAATTGCTGGTGATGTGGCCTATGCTGACAATGGCCATTTCCAGGATGAATCGAGTCGGCCCAACCAGCAGAACAAAGGTAACCAGGATCAATGCAAGGCTCATATTGATGTTACTGAGCACTCTTATGCCATCGTCCATGCCGCGATAAACAGAGTAGGCAATAGTGATGGTGACGATGAAGATGATGATTGCCTGCATCTCAAAGCCGTCCTCAATACCGGTCATGCGGGTTGCAGCAGAGGCAACGACGGATGTTCCAAGTCCGAGGCCCGTTGCAGCCGTTCCTAGAAGGCCAATGATAAAAAGCAGATCAATGATACGACCTGGTATTCGGTGGGTGTATGAACCAAGTACCGGTTCGCAGGCACCGCTGAGCCTGAGTGAAGGAATTTTCTTGATATGATAACTGCAGGCCAGTGCGATGGCGGGAAGACAGTAAAGTGCCCAGCCAACAGGCCCCCAATGAAACATGCCGTAGCTCATTGCCCACAATACCGCTTCATCGGATTTTGCTTCGATACCGAATGGCGGATCCAGATAATAAAAAACCCACTCAGCGGCGCCCCAGTAAATGAGACTTGCGCCGATGCCACATGAGAACAGCATCGCGATCCAGCTGGCCGAGGAATATTGTGGGGGTTGATCGCCCAGCCTGATACTGCCCCAGCCACTCACTGCGACGACCAGCAGAAAGACGAAGATAAGTGTAGCAGCGATGATGTAGACGACACCCATTTCGGTGGTGAGAAACGTGAATACGTGAGCAATCAGTTCTCGACTGGCATCAGGTGCGAAAACAATAGGTAAGATGACTGCGACGAGTAACAGGCTGCCAGCGACAAATATAAACCAGTCGACTTCCGGTTCCGGTGGATAATCGCTCATAGAGTGTAATCGTCTTGCTGGATAATCTTATTATCCATCACGTGTATTCAACATCTGATGAAACACTGACTGCATGTTGATGGGTTTTCTTCTTCTTCCTGGAAGCAACCAGTATAGGACACAAGCGGTTTCTTTGTCGGCGTTGTTAACCCTGCAACACGTTGCAGGGTTCAAATACCGGTATTTCACGTGCTTGCGTACTTTTTACCATTGGTGTACGGAACACGAGTTTCGCCGGTCGCGGCGGTACCGGCAGAATTTTAGCGCCTGGCTCGTTTTTACTTAAACGTCAGCCCTTCGAAGTTCCCATCCTCGCGCCACTCTTTCAACAGTTCAAAAAAGCGGATTGAACCACCGCCGTAAGGCGCTGATTGCTGGGCATTGGGGTTCGGCTGCCCCTCATTGTTGTAATAACCGGGGGTGCAATCAGGTCCGCCGAGACCTCCGAGCGGGCCGCCTGTAAAGCCGACAATGGTGTCGATCCACTCTTCTTCAGCTGTCGCCGTGACCTCAACCGTGTTGTAGCCCTGAACCAGTGCATGGGCAATGATATGTGCCTGGTGCACTGCCGATTCATCCAGCAGGTGCGGGAAGTTGGCCGTAAAGCCGCCCTGGGAAGTATTCATAATGAAAACATTAGGGAAACCATGACTGCCCATGCCGTGCAGTGAACGGGTGCCGTCACGCCAGTGATCACTCAGCGATTTTGCCTCCCGGCCGATGACGTCGTAACCGGACCGGCGGGTGTAACTGGTGCCGACTTCAAAGCCTGTGCTATAGATGATGCAGTCAACTTCATATTCGACGCCATCAACCATCAGGCCTTTTTCAGTGATGCGCTCAACGCCCTGGCCGTCGGTATCGACCAGGGTCACATTGGATCGATTGAAGGTCGGTAGATAATCATCATTGAACGTCGGCCTTTTGCAGAACATTTTGTAATAAGGTTTGAGCTTTTCCGCAACGTCATCGTCTTCCACCAACTCATCAACGCGGGCGCGGATTTCTTCCATCTTCTCGAAGTTCGCCATCTCGATCATTTGCTCAAGGCTCATGTTGGAATCGGCCTTTGCATTCTGGAACTGATTGATCATCTTGCCAATGAGGTCGGTCCAGCCATCGTTCACCAGGTCCTCTTCCTGGGGAACGCCAGAGATCATCGAGTTAAAGTTTTCCATACGGTGTTTCTGCCAACCGGGCTGCAGGCCTTCTGCCCAGGCGGGGTCAGTGGGTGAGTTGCCACGAACATCAACGGTCGACGGGGTGCGTTGAAACACATAAAGGTGCTCTGCTGCTTCACCCAGGAACGGGACACATTGAATGGCGGTCGCGCCAGTACCAATGATGGCAATCTTCTTGTCACTCAATTTGTCGAGCCCGCCATCCGGACCACCGCCGGTGTAGTCGTAGTCCCAGCGACTGGTGTGGAACGTGTGGCCTTTAAAGTCGCGGACACCCGGGATACCCGGCAACTTTGGACGATGCAATGGACCGTTGGCCATGGACACAAACCGGGCCTTGATAGCATCACCGCGGTTGGTTGACACAATCCAGCGTTCGATCGATTCATCCCAGCGAAGTTCTGTGACCTCTGTCTGAAACAAAGCGCAGTCGTGCAGGTCGAAATGCTGACCAATCGCCTCACTGTGATCCAGAATTTCCCGCGCGAAGGCATACTTTTCTTTTGGAACGTAGTTCAGTTCTTCAAGCAGCGGCAGGTAGCAATAGGCTTCAATGTCACACTGGGCGCCGGGGTAACGATTCCAATACCAGGTGCCGCCAAAAGCGCCGCCCTTTTCAATGATCTTGATGTCCTTGATGCCAGCATCGCGCAATCGTGCGCCGGCCTGAAGGCCGCCAAAACCGCCACCGATCAGTACAACATCCACTTCATCGGTGACGGGTTTACGTTCCGTCTTCTCATCAACGTAAGGGTCTTCAAGATAGTGCGCGAAAGTGCCAGTCATCTCGACATACTGCTCATTGGCGTCTTCGCGGAGGCGCTTATCGCGTTCAACGCGATAACGCTCCCTTAATGCGTCAGGGTCAAAAACCAGCTCAGCTGCTGAGTCACTCATATTGTTCGCTCTCTCTATCTAATTGACTTAAGTTGTAGGAATCCTAACCTCACAGCTTACCCCTATTTTGGCACGACGGCAGCTGAAGAATAGTGGCTAACGGTTAAACGAGCTTTGGTCTATTCATTTTTGGCTTTTTTGGCATTCCGTGGAGTATTGGAGACTAGCTATTTGCGCGGTCGAGCAATTATTGGAATCTATATGAGAGGCGTATGTGAGAGGCGGTGGATGGGTTCATGACCGAGGGTAAGTATAGACCAGCGTTTAACGTATTCCGGGATCACAGCGAGTAGCCTCGGTTCCACCCATACCCCCAGCCACTGTTAAAGCGCAGACGACGCAGTCTGGGGGTGAACCATTTGCGAGTAAAACGCGGTACTTTTGAATCATGTCTTCGCGGCAGGCACCGCCTGGAAATCCATTGCCGATTGGTTTTTTATCAGGAATTAACATCAGACCGATGATAATGTGATAATCAAGCGCAGCTAGGCCATCTGAACGTGACAATATGGCCGCACGACTTGCGAACTACAGCGAATGGTAGCTGTAGAGAGCACCAGGTAGAGTGCAGTAACCATGAGCTTCAATCGAACTAAAAGCATACCGCTATTAATCAGGCTGACGGTGCTGATTTCGCTACTGGTATTCAGTTCTATCTCGCTCATCAGTCTTACCACGATGAGCAAACAGGGGGACTTGCAAAGTAGCCAGATCAGAGACTTTGGCCATGCTATGGCGATGCAATTGGCGGCCAGCGCAACAGAACCCCTGTTTACCGAGGACAATTTATCGCTGGAGCTGCAACTCATTAACTTTCTCAATCTTCCCCGGGTACAGGGAGGTGCCATTTTTGATGCTGAACAGAATACTTTAATGACAAAGGGCGATATTGGTACCGAACCGTCACTGCACATACTACTGCAAGAGTCTCAGACCAGGCTTGCTCCGGTCAGTCGCAGTGACGCAGATAACATGTTGCAAGTAGTCGCACCGATTGTCTTCCGCGATGTTACGGCAGGTTTCGTCGCTATCAACCTAAAGGCGGAGAGCATCGCAAAGGCGTATACCGACATGCTCGTTTTACTGCTGGTCGTTGCTGTGGCGCTCGCTGCCGTCGCTGCCGTCGCTGCCTACTATATTAGCCGACATGTCTCACGGCCCATATCACATTTACTCGCTGCTACTCATCAATTTGAAGCTGGAAATTATGAAGTTAAGGTTAAAGAACGACGCTATGATGAAATCGGTCGCCTGACAGAGGCCATCAATTCAATGAGCCAGGGTTTGTACCGCAAAAACCAGGTCGAATCCCTGTTGGACCAATTTTTGGCGAAAGATATCGCCAACGAAGTACTACGCCAACTTGACACAGTACAAGTCGGCGGAGAGAGAGTCACCGCCACGGTCTTATTTGTCGATATTGTCGGTTTTACCAACAGATCTGAGAAAATGTCACCGGAAGAAGTGGCCGATTTTCTTAACGAATGGTTCAATTATTTTATCGTCTGTGCGCGAATGTATTTTGGCACCGTCGACAAATTTATTGGTGATTGCGCTATGGTGGTATTTGGCGCTCCAAAAGAAAACCCCAATCACCAGTTTCACGCTGTTGCGTGTGCGGTGTTAATGCAAAAACTGGCACGCAGCCATAATGCCAGACGCCGTCTGAAAGATCAGCCTCCGGTAGAGTTACGCATCGGCATTAACACAGGGCAAATGCTCGCTGGCATACTCGGCACGCAACAACGAAAGGAATATACTGTGGTCGGTGACAGTGTTAATCTCGCATCACGACTTTGTTCAGAAGCAGAGGCGGGGCAAACCATCATCTCTCAGGATTTTTTTCAGACGCTATCCGCAGAGCACAAAATTGTCGCCCAAGCCCATCGGAAAAATAGCATCCGCGGTAAAGAAATCCCCATCGACACCTATATCGTTGAAGACGTCGAGAAGGAATATCAACGCGCGATGGACAGTCTGATCGAAGATGTATTAAGCAGCAATTAAAAAACCATGACACCATGACACCATGAAACGACAAAGGGTCGGCCAGCATGTTCTATTGGCACTGATGCTGGTTGGCTGCAGTAATTTTCCCGCTCTGTTACAAGACAGCGAAGATTATCTTCAGCAACTGATTAGCGAAAATAAATACCATAAAGCGCTACAGAAAATCGAGCAGCTCAGTGAGAATGACCCACTTTATCCACAACGTAGCGCCCTAAGAAAAACGATCAACCGACAGGCCAGCCAGTACGAGGACCGGGAAACCGAAGCGATTACAACCCTGATCAATAACACCGAATGGCCAAAGGCGATCGCCCGAGCCAACCAGGCCAGGAAAAACCTGCCCGAGAGCGAGGCAATTACTGCTATCCAGTCTGAATTGCTACGCACGCGTGATCAATACATCAAGCAACAACAACTGCAACTGGCCATAGAGGTAGCGCAACATCTACCTTTAGAACTACGATTACTGCAATCATTAGTAAAGGCATCCGACCAAGACAGCAAAGTACCACTAGCCGCTGTGCAATCCCGATTGGTCGCTTCCCATGCGACGCTAATGGCCGCCGCCAGCCAGGAAATTGACCGACAGAACTGGCGTACCGCCAATTACTATTTGCAATTGGCACTGTTAATCAAGGACGATACCAAGCTCCAGGATTCGCTTGCACTGACTCAAAAGAGGATTAAATCAGAACTTAAGATCCAGGAAAGCGGCAATCGCAGTCAGCGGGAAAAACTGCGCATCAGCACCGTAGAGTCACTACGTGATGCAATCGAGCGCGGCCAGTTATTGGAGGCGCAGGCCATATTGCCTCAACTGATCCCCTGGAAAGATGAACCGGAGGAGGCACGACTACAAAATATGTTGATGAGAGCTGTCAACGTAAAAGTCACTCAGCTTTCAGAGCAAGGCCAGCGTATGTACACAGACGGGCAGTTAAACAGCGCTATTGAACTATGGCAGCAGGCGCTTGCACTGGACCCCGGTAATTCGTCCATCAGCGATAAACTTCATCGCGCCGAATTATTTAAAGCAAATTATGACAAGCTTAGACGCCCCTGATTCTTCTTGTCCAATAGCGGACTTTTGTTTTATTTCACCAGCACATCTCACGGGACGCCGCTTCCGACCCAGGCTGCGTGAAAAGTTGGCTGTCAAATTGCTCGTTGTTCGCACCGTTACCTGACGTCAGTTCTTTAGCGAGAAATTGAAAACCAGGCGACGGTACCGTGAATCTCAGAAAGGACGGCATCTTGGATTTGTTTGTACCCCTGGCAGGTNTGGCACTGTCCGGCCTTCCGGGGCTTGAAATCTCCAAATTTGTGCTTAGTCTAGAGCGAATAGAAAGGAAATTCGCGAATCGTGANTTGGAGTCCATCGTTGGAAGGATGATTGAATATATTGGTGAGCATTCGAGCGTTGAGGGTTTGTTCAGACAGCTGACGTCTTTCGCTTTTCGACAAATAGACCGCAATAGATGCTAGCTTCGTTTCCCTGGTACGACTTTCCCAGTGTCCAATGGGCAAACGATAGCTTGTGGGAAGCTACAGGATATCCTGGAGAGCTTAACCGTCATCAAACTGTGTCTGAGCTTTGGCATGACCCAGATCTACTGGTCACTCAAGCGTGTGGTCTTGATTTGTTTCTATCGGGAGCTCCTNTTGAGCCGGTTGCATCGCCCGTGTTCGATCTGGATTGTGAAGCAGGTATGTACTTCAGCCACATCGTCGGCAACGTCAATGGTCGCGTTGCTGCGGTTAATTCACTTTCATCTCGATCTGGGTGGTCGGCACTTCTTTCGATATGCACACCACAAAGAGTCGTTGTGACTGGATCTCATCAGGCAAGTCTCGAGGTGTTAAAAAATGGTATCGCAGATGTGGCTGCGATTGATGCAGTTACCTGGAGCATAATCGAGCGTGATACGCCTGCAAAGGTAGCAGGGCTAGAAATTGTTGANCGGAGCTCTGAGGCCCCGTCTCCGCCGTATGTTGTGAGGCGTGGTGTTGATCGCGAGGAGGTATTTCGTTCCTTAAACAGCGCACTTGAATCACCAGCGTCGATTGACGCGAAAAAAGCGTTGCTCATAAAGGGCATAATTCCCACACAACGTTGCCACTATTTTCCGATCTTAACTGAATACAAGGCCATCAGAGATTCGGCGTCACTTAATGGCCAGTTCATCTTCGATAGCCTTTAACTTTCAGAGGATTAACTGCGTCTGATTGCTCTTGTGCTGATGGCGACGGGTCAGAACGATGAAAAGCTGCGGGCAGGAATCTGGTTGAGTCAGCAGCGCCATGATGCGAAGGTAATGATGCGACTGGTATTCACACATTTAGTCTTCAGCAGGTCTTCCTGGGAATCCTTCCCGGTGACTGGTTTGAGGCTTCATAAAACCCGGGAGGAATGATGTCTGTAACCTTACTTTGGCCCGCAACTCGATGGGGTGACGACAATCAGCCCGAGAAAGAAACTGCAGGAAATGATGTGGAATGTATTTTTGTTGATAGACCATCAGACGTAGCAGATGAGCAATGGGCGCAGGCGGATGCGCTGCTCAGCGTGCCAGATCCTGTCAATATAGAGCGGCTTCCGAAAATAGNAAACTGCAAAATATTTGTTACGCCCAAAGTCGGATTCGACAACGTTGACCTGAAGCTCTACGCAGATGCTGGCATCCCTGTCTGTAATGTGCCGGATTATGGGACACAGGATGTTGCCGACCATGCAATGGCGATGCTGCTTGGATTAATGAAGGGAATTAATCGCTGGGATAACCGATTGCGTTCAGCGCCAACCGAATGGAAACAGCGAGATAATCCGTTGGCTCTTCGCCTGTCGGTCGCCAAAGTTGGTCTTGTTGGGTTGGGCCGTATTGGCACTGCAATGGCCCTGCGATGTAAAGCGTTCGGAATGCAGGTCTCTTTCTATGACCCTTATGTCTCTAACGGCGCTGATCTGGCGCTAAATATCAACCGTGTAGAGAGCCTTGAAGCACTGTTTGCTGAATCTGACATCGTTAGCCTGCACGCGCCGCTGAGTGAAGAAACTCGCGATATGGTGAACGCTGATGTGCTGGCGCACGCAAAGAAGGGAATGGTGTTAATTAACGCCGCACGAGGGGAGATAGTAGACCTGGATGCTCTCTATGACTCGATGTTGTCTGACCAGATTGGTGGCGTGGGACTGGACGTTATGCCGGAAGAACCACTTAACCTGGAGCGAAAGTTGATCCGTGCATGGCAGGGTGAGGACGAGTGGATACGTGATCGATTACTCATCACCCCGCATTCAGCTTTCTATACGCCGCAATCCCTCTACGATATGCGTACGAAGGGCATCACCGTCGCGCTTAAATACCTGCGAACCGGTAAGTTGGAAAATTGTGTGAATCAGGAATATCTGAAAAATGTGCGGCCGTTAACATAGGTAACATGATCTATCCTGNGGTTAGATATTCCGCGGCAAAAGTTATCGTTTTATCGCCAGATTTGCGTGAGTTGGGTCNTCTTGAGCTTCAAGTCTGTACTCCCTGAGCCAACTTCGGAANCCGAAGAAGATGATGACCAGGTACACAAGGAAAAGAATCATGGTGAAATAAAGCTCTCTGTCGAAGTACAGGTAGAGCGATGCACTATCGATGACGATCCAATAGAGCCAGTTTTCCAGGACCTTTCTGGTCACCATAAACGTCGCGACGACAGCGCCCCAGGTAGTAAAAGAATCCAGATAACCAAGCCGCTGTTCCGTGCCGGATAGCAGGCTGCCGCTGACAAAGGTTGCGGCCACTACTATTCCGATTACGATCAGGTGTTGTCTGAGTGACCAGGTGCTGATTGTTAACCCAGACTTGCCCTCACTCCTTCCACGTTGCCATGCCCACCATCCATAAACCGCCATCCCCAGGTAGTAAACCTGTAGACCAGATTCCATATACAGATTTACCTGCCAGAAGACGTACAGGAAGATAGCTGTCGAGATGAATGCAGCATACCAGCAGGCGATGTGCTGGCGCACTGCCAGTAAGAGGTAGGCAATAGCAAGGACAACAGCGCTTAGTTCGAGTAACGAGTTCTGGTGGAATTCACCCAGCGCCGAGGACAAAAAATCCGTCATCACCCACCCATTGTTAATTGCAGGGTCACACCAGTCACCCTGGGTTCGCCATACTGAAAATAAGGTTCAGTAACATAGAAATTGCGCGGGTCGTTGCCAAAGCTGCCAAACCCGCGCACATAATAGTCTTTGTCGGCCAGATTCCTTCCCCATAACGTGACTTTCCATTGCCCCGACTCAAAACCGAGGGAAGCGTTGTACAAGGTGTAGCGCTTGCTCTTGATTGAGTGCCGATCTGAAAAGAAAAAGTTATCTTTACCGTCGGCGGAAACACTGGCAAACCAAGGGCCCTGTTGATAGTTAAAGTTCAGGCTGAAGGTGTAGGAGGGTGCATGGGCCTGGTCCCTGCCAGACAGGTCTTCACCGAACTCATTGATGAATTCGTCAAATTCTGCATCTAACCAACCTGCATTGGCGTTGATGTTGAAGTTGTCATTAACAAACCAGTTGATGTCCATCTCTACGCCGCGGTTCGTACCTTCTGCTGCGTTACCCAGAAAGTCGATGAACTCGGTACTCCCGTCCGGTCGAGAGCGAACGACTGAACTTTTTACCTGCTGGTCGTGTCGATCGTCGTAGAAGATCGCTAGTTGAAGCGCAACGCGTTCATTTGCCAGCAGCGTTTTGACACCAAGCTCATATTCGATCAGGTATTCTTCATCGAAGGATCGAAGGTCAGCATCCAGCGAACCGTCGATGTTGAACCCTCCCGCCTTGTAGCCCCGTGAAACAGAACCATAAGCCAGTGTGTTTTCCCCGGCCAGGTATTCGAGGGCAACCTTACCGCCCCAGAATGAATCGTCAGGTGAAAATGTTGCGCCATCTGAGTCGCCATATTCAGTGTCACGCTCTTCCAGTCGCAAGCCAGCACTTAGTGTCATTCGATCCGAGAGGGCGACATCGAGTTGGGAGAAAATCGCGAAGGTGTCAAACTCGTAGTCGCTCAGGAAATCTGACGGCAGGAAGGTGTATTGGCGTTGAAGCGCTTCACTTGATCTAAGGTAATACAAACCAAGGACCCAGTCCGTCGTGTCGGCAAAAACTCGACTGGATTCGTTGGATAACAGCCTTATTTCGGCGCTGGTGGTGTCGCGCTCACGGAAGTAATGATCAGTTGATGTGTATCCCCACGGATGGATACCGGTGAAAGACCAGTCCTCGTCGTAACCGTAGTCAAGGTCGGAATCCGATTGGTTCCACAGCACGTCGATGTTCATCCCATCCAACTGCCAGCTGCTTTTCAGGGACACGTAAGCAGAGTTTTGGCGATCAAAACCAGGCTCGTCCGACAATGTGTGTCTGTTGTTGTCGAGTGAAAAAGCGTCATAGCCATTGTCGATATCTATAGAGGCTAGTGAGAGGTTCAGACTCCAGTTTTTTTTGACCTGCCAGGAAAATTTTGCTCTGCTGGTCAGCTCGTCGCGATCGTTCGTCGTGTTGCTGTCCTGGAAATCATTTTCAACGTAACCGTCACTTTCGTGNGACTCAAAGACAAACCTGGAAAGGAATTTTTCGCTGATAGGCACATTTAAGACGACGCCGGCGGTTTGTGTCCCAAACTCCCCGCCGGATAGTTTGACAGAGGTGAAGAAAGCTTCGTCCGGTTCATTGGTGGAAAAGTTGATTAGCCCGGCCAGTGCGTTAGCGCCATATCGTGTTCCCTGAGGGCCCCGTAGAACCTCGACCTGTTGAACATCCATCAGCGTGGCGATGGTTCCAGCTCCGCTAAAATCGACATCATCGATAAGAACGCCAACGGAAGGATTGACAGGATTGACAAACTGGCTGCGCTCGCCGATGCCGCGAATCTGAAAGAATCGAGCCCGGTTGCTGCCGGAAGCAAAATTAACGTTGGGGATGACATTTATGATGTCTTCGAAATGTTGCGCAGACCTCGCTTCGATGACCTGCTCGGACACGATTGTCAGGCTACTGGCGGTCTCCATGGTTGTTGATTGCCGAAGGTCTGCAGTGACGACGATTTCCGGGATGTCGTTTGAATGGGTATAGGCGGCAAAGAAAAGCAGCAGCCCAGGGGTGTTTCTAAGGATGGCTTTAACAATGGCTCTAATAAAGCTCATGAGTCTCTCCAGTAAAAAAATAAGAGACCCGGTATGGACGTAATGGGAGATTTAGCGATCATCCTTTTCCTACGCCGGGACTAACCGGATCAGGTTCTGGGGTTTGATCTCAGGTGTAATACCACCCCCAAGGAACTGCGCGCAGTATAGCTGATCCTGCTTGCCTATGCATGAAGTTTGCGGATAGTTGAAGTTTGTCGATAAGAGCGCTGTTAGATACAGATGTTGGGCTGGGTTTTCCAGGTGTTTGTTGCCTGTTCAAAGGCATAGGCGATCCTCAGGACGGCCAGTTCCTGTAGTGGTTTGCCAATGATCTGTATGCCGACCGGCAACCCCTCCGGCGTAAATCCGCATGGTATCGAGATCGCTGGTAGGCCTGTGACGGTGATGTAGTAGCAGGATTTCATCCAGTCTATGTACGTTTCCATCCGGGTGCCGTTGATGCTGGTAACGTACTCGTTGGTGAGGGGGAAGGGTGCTACCTGGGATACCGGCAGTACCAGGAAGTCATAGTCCTGGAAGAAGCTGTTAACGCGCTGGTAAATTTGGGTGCGTGCTTTGTTTGCTTCTGAGACATCAGTGCCGGAGAGTTTCAATCCTGCTTCGACATTCCAGATAATAGTTTCCTTGTACTGTTCTGGATACCGCTTGATATCTTCTCCATGGCGTGACGCAAAGCTCCATGCTCGCAGAGTCTTAAACACTTCATCCGCCCCACTGAAGTCAGGACAGCTTTCACTGACCTTGCAACCAATATCCGACAACACTTGCACGCCCTGTGTAATAACATTCCGGACGGCTGGTTCGACCGGGAGTTGTCCCCCGAAGTCAGTTGAGAAAGCAACACGGGCCCCCTGTTGATCGCTATCTAGTGTTTGCAGAAATAGCGCTGCAGAATCAGGCAGTGAAATGGGTGTTCTGTCATCTGGCCCTGTAATGGCGGCCAGCATCAATGCGCAATCTGAAACAGTGCGCGCCATCGGGCCGAGGACGCCAAGGTTGCTCCAGCCATCAGGGACAGGATAGGCAGGCACCCGACCAGCGCTGGTCCTGAACCCGACAACGTTACAGAAGCTAGCAGGATTCCGGAGCGAACCACCCATGTCGCTGCCATCTGCCGCCGGCATCAATCAGGCGCTGCACGATCAGCGCATTTTCCTTAGGGACGAAATTTTCAAACAGCCGTGAGCCAAAAGTTGTTCTGATAGCTTTGGTTTGAACAAGGTCTTTATGTGCAATAGGGAGTCCTGCCAGCAACCCGGGTTTTTCACCTCTTGCAATTTGATGGTCGACTTTTTGCGCCATCTCTTTAGCGTGATCCGGGACCAGGGTCACGATGGCGTTCAACGAGGGGTTGGTTAACTCGATCTGTTCGAGATGGGCATCCAGTAATTCGACGGCGCTGATTTCTTTTTCGCCAATCAGGTTGCGAAGTTCCACGGCGGTTTTTGCGCAAAGTTCGTTCATAAAATAGAGGATACAATAATATGGGTGAAATTTTTCCTGCCTTGGGCTATGAGCGATTACCTTGTTAAGCCTGGGCAGCAGCCTCTTTTTGAGCGAACCCAATAGTGATCCGGAAAAATAAGGCGAGACTCATCATGGTGAGTATCGCTGCAAGAATGAAAGGAGCGCCCGGAAAGTAGAAGGGGGCATCCGGGCCAGTATAGATCCCGAAAACCATCGTCATAAGTAGCGGACTGATGATGTTCGTCAGTGACCCCACGCTACCAATCGCACCCTGTAATTCCCCTTGCTGATCCGGGCCGACCTGACTTGAAGCAATGCCGCTCATGGCTGGGCCCGCAAGCCCCCCCAGGGCACCGGCGATCAT